>JGI24707J26582_10000047_pt1 | contig 71467 bp, 75 predicted proteins | sample BioPla1DNA1_FD_26582 | JGI IMG/M metagenome (IMG submission 26582)
TTTGTCGATGGACTGTCCATCAGACAGAGGGAGTTTTTCTTTACTTCACATAGCTTTAGATCTTCTCCTCTTCGTAGCTATGGGTTTTGGTGCTAAGCGCTNTATTACATATGTCCAGGCTGCTAGGAGTACGGGATTGAACAGTGATTGTTGTGTTAGGAAAACAAGAGACGAGTCTTGCGACTCGTCTTAGTCTCTTGCCTTGTATTCCTCTACCGTGAGCAACCTGCCATTTTTGACTTCGCTGTCTATCACATTAAAACGTCCATCGAACTCGATTGCGGCTTCGATTCTTTGATAGCAGCGGTTACCCACTATCGTTTTCTGGATGAAGAACATACCGGGACCTTGGTCTTGGTCAAGACCATCCCTTCTCTGAACTTCGGAAGTGGTACTCAACCTAACGGGGATCTTCTCCCCGCATTTGTCACACTGTACATAGATATTTATTGCGTTTGTACCCGCTTTAGTCGTGTAACCAGGCGCGCCCATGCCTTTTTTGAACTGGGAAAACAATTTCGAGAAAAAACACATGTAACATGCCTCCAACATCTTTCTATCTAGGCATTTATTTGGGCATTCTCCCTTCATTTCCTGCTAAAAAGCAGAAAAAGTCAATTCTCGGGCCTTTTCTGTCCATCGTCCGAGACATAAATGTAGTGTTTTGTGCCGTCGATCTCCACTTCGTAGAAATCGCACATCTGCCCGTCTCGGGGCAGAGAGCCAATGTAGCGGGCTTTTCCCGCAAACTGGATTGGGTTTTTCATGGGGATTACCTCATTTTACTATTGTCTCCCCTTATCTTTCCCCAAAATATTCCTTTTATGCGAAGAAAGACTCTAAACGTGTTAGTTCCTCACGGCAGGTCAGGTCAAACTGCAGTGGTGTTATGGATACATAGCCTTGCTCCACCGCAACCAAGTCGATATCAGCCCCTTGGCCTTCGGCCGAAACGGGGTGTCCTCCCATCCAGTAGTAGCTTCCACCTCTGGGATCCTTGCGCTGATGGAGGAGTACTCCCTCGTACTTCCGCACTCCCAGCCTTGTCAGGCGGACACCCTTAATCTGATCCAGTGGCAGCGCGGGTATGTTCACATTGAGCACAATATCCGGCCGGATAAGGTCCCGTGTCGTTAGAATCCCAGGCTCTTCAAAGAGGAGTTCCTGCACGATCTTAGTTGCAGTGGGCATGAACTCCGCCGAACCTGCCAGCGAAAAGGCCACGGCAGGCGTGCCTAACAGAACCGCTTCCAAGGCAGCGGCTACAGTACCGGAATAAAGGACATCGGTGCCCAGATTGGAGCCCAGGTTGATACCCGATAGGACATAGTCCGGCTTGAGACCCAGACCCTGGAGCGCCATTTTGACGCAGTCAGCCGGGGTACCATCCAGAACATAATCCCCATTTACTTCAGTTAGGCGCAATGGATGATGGACTGTAATGGCCTGACTGGTGGCACTTCGTTCTTGATGGGGTGCAATGATAGTGATATCTCCATGGTCTTTTACGCTTTCCTTTAGAGCAGCCATACCTGGTGCCCAAAAACCGTCGTCGTTCACCAATAGTAATTTCATGCGCTATCACTTCCCAAATCTATATCCATTTCCCGCAAGGCGTATTTCAAACCAATCTCCACATGCTGTCTGGACATGCCACCCTGGAGGTAGCCGATGTAGGGTTCACGCATGGGGCCGTCGGCACTGAGCTCAATGGAAGAGCCCTGAATGAACGTACCCCCCGCCATAATCACTTCGTCGTCATAGCCGGGCATGGGACTGGGTATGGGCATGTAATGGGCATCGATGGGTGCTGCCTGTTGGATGCCCTGGCAGAAACTGCGCAGTAGGGTCTCCGAGCCGAATTTGATAGCTTGGACAATGTCTGTACGCGGCTCATCTGGCCCGGGGCTAACCTCAAAACCGAGCTGGGAAAAGACTTCGGAAGCCAATATTGCTCCGTACAGGGCCTCCCCCACTACGTGTGGTGCAAGAAAGAGGCCGTGGAGGAGCTGCCTAGTTAAGCCGAAGGTGGGCCCGATTTTGCCGCCCAGGCTGGGTGCAGTTAGGATTTCAGCACACATCTCCACTAGTTCGGCACGGCCGGCAATGTAGCCTCCACTTACCGCCAGGCTGCCGCCGGGGTTTTTTATGAGGGAACCGGCGATCAAATCTGCCCCTGCCTCAACAGGTTCGTAAAACTCTACAAATTCACCGTAGCAGTTATCTACAAAGACAATACAGTTAGGGTTGCTCTTTTTGATGAGGCTTATTACCTCAGCCAGCTCATTAATGGGCATAGATGGTCGCCAGCTGTAGCCCCGGGAGCGCTGAATAATTGCCATGCGGGTCTTCGCTGTAATCCCGTTGGTAATGGCAGGTAAATCGGGTTTTCCGTTGGCGGTGAGAGGTATTTCCCTGTAGATAACACCCCTGTTCAGTAGACTGCGTTTGGAACTTCCCCGGGTGCCGATCACTGTCTGGAGGGTATCGTAAGGAGGTCCGCTGACCGAAACCAATTCTTCGCCGGGCTCCAGCAATGACAAGCAGATGGAGATGGCATGGGTACCTGAGGCGATTTGGGGACGGACCAAGGCCGCTTCTGCCCGAAACACATGGGCGTATACCGCTTCGAGAGTCTCACGGCCCAAATCTGAGTAAGCGTAGCCGGTTGAATCATTAAAAGAATCGCTGCTGACCCGTGCGGCGTGAAAGGCCTTCAACACCTTCTCTTGATTGGCAGCAACGATGTCTTCGATCGGGGCGTAATACGCCCTGATTTTGTCCTTAGCATTTCTAATTATCTTCACTGGAAACCTCTTTCGGAAGGACCGAGCCATAACCAGCCTTAGCCTGGACTCTTTTGCCGGGTACCTTGTCTAATACGCTGTCACGGATGGGTTTTTCAGAACAGACTACTAGGCGAAAGCGTCCTTGGGAAGTAGAATACATCTCCAACTCACCAGTAATACCTTGTTTATCCCATAATTGCTTTGCAACTTTCTCCATTTCCTGCTTCGTCTCAAATTCAAAGGCGAATGAATACACTCACACAAAACCTCCCTAGTACTAACTCTATTCCATATATTTCTTGATGCAGCCCGGCAAATCCTGCCCTGCTCTCAGGGTGCTATACCTCGGAAATCGTGGGATGTAATCATTGTCAACTCCCGCTTGGTCAGGCCGTTTTTCTGAACTAAGCGAACAGCCTGTCGCCTAATCACCTGCTCCACAAGGTTGCGCACTGCCCGGGCGTTCCCAAAGGACTCGGGATCANCCCTGCGCAGGCGGCGAATCTGCCGCACCAGCTCCTGCTGGGCATGGGCATTTAACGTATACTCGCGTTTCTCAAACATAAGTTGGGCAATTTTAAACAGCTCTAGATCGGAATAATCGGGAAAGGAAATGGTCAGGGGAAATCTGGATCTAAGACCTGGATTTGCTTCGAGAAAATCGGCCATGGGCCTTGGGTACCCGGCGAGAATCACAACTAAATCTTCTCTCTGATCCTCAACCGCCTTAACGAGGGTATCAATAGCCTCCTTACCGAAGTCCCTTTCACCGCCCCTGGCCAAAGAGTAGGCTTCATCGATAAAGAGCAGGCCGCCAAGGGCCTGTTTCAGTGCTTCCCTAGTCTTTTGGGCTGTTTGGCCGATGTACTGGGCTACCAAATCGGCCCTTTCCACTTCCACAGTGTGCCCCTTCTGCAATACACCTATTTCCTTCAGCATCTGAGCCAGGAGTCGGGCTACTGTAGTTTTACCCGTTCCCGGATTACCGGTGAAGATTGTATGTAGTACTATAGGTTCACAGGCTAGGCTGAGCGCTTCCCTATATTTCTGGATCAAGGCAAAGGCCTGGATTTCCTTAATAACCGCCTTTACACCCTGCAGGCCAACCAGACTGTCCAGTTCCCTTTGCAGCTCTCTCAGCCTTTCCCGCTGCTGTTTTTCCAGGCCCGCCAGGATATCTCCAGTATACTGATCTAGTTCTTCTTTCCGCCGCACTTCCCCACTCCCCCTCACCTACTATTTATACGCAGGGAAGGCTTGTGGAGTGCAGAGACAAGCTTGGTCAATGGATCTCCCACTGTTCAATGATCCTAGCCATAACCTCTTGACTGCTCAGTTTGGAAAGGTTAAACCACTTAATATCCTTGTTCCGTTTGAACCAGGATAACTGCCGTTTTGCGTAACGGCGCGTATCACGCTGCAGCAGTTCAATCGCTTCCGTGAGCTGGAGGCGGCCGTTGAGATACCAGGCAATCTCTTTGTAGCCTAAAGCCTGGAGAGCTGTGGGCTGCTCGGGGTAACGCATTAACAGCTCCTTTACCTCGTCAATTAGCCCATCTTCGATCATAATCTCAACTCGCCGATTTATCCTTTCGTACAATTCCTGCCGGTTCCTCGAAAGGCCAATATACAGGGGCCGGTAGGGACGATCCTGTTCAGCTGCCTTGTGCTGCAATTTGCTAATAGGTTCACCCGTACGCCGGTAAACTTCCAACGCCCGGATAATCCTTCGCTTATCATTGGGGTGGATTCGCTCTGCGCTGACCGGGTCAACCTTCTCCAGTTCGGCAAACAAGCTGCTCGGATCCAATTCGGCCTGGGCTTCTAATTCGGCGCGGATGATGGGGTCTGCCGAGGTATCGGGAAACAAAAAACCCTTAAGGAGGGCGTCAATATAAAGGCCGGTTCCACCTGTAATAACCGGCGTAACTCCTCGCTGGGCCAGCTCAGCCAGGGCATTTTCGGCCAAGGCCACGTAATCGGCCACGTTGAAGGCTTGATCGGGCTCAACCACGTCTAGGAGATGATGGCGCACGCGCTGCCTTTCCACATGGGTGGCCTTGGCGGTGCCAATATCCATGCCGCGGTAAACCTGCATTGAATCCGCCGAAATAATCTCGCCACCTAAACGCTCGGCAAGCTGCAGACTTAATTCAGTTTTGCCGACAGCAGTTGGGCCAACTATAACCAGCACTCTCTGCTGCTCCACTCATACCACTCCTAAATGCGCCCGAAACGACGCAGTAACTCATTGTTTTCCAAGCGGATTATGATGGGACGCCCGTGGGGGCAGGTATAGGGTTGGCTGGTGGCAGCCAAATCTTTCACTAGAGCAGCCATCATGCGCTCGTCCAAGTACTCTCCCGCCTTAACGGCTCCTCTACAGGCCAGCGTAATTAGGGCCTCCTGCTGCCAAGCAGTTGTCTTCTGCGCGGTTTCCGCAATCTCTAGAATCTCCTGCTTCCACTTCCCTGTGCCCTCGGCCAGCTGGCTCGGGACTGCCCGGAGCAAGAAGGTATTCTCTCCAAAGGGCTCCAATTCTAAACCAAACTCAGCCAGCTGTTGAATGGATTCCTGGACCAAAGCCGCTTCAGCTGGGGTAAACTCCATCATTTGGGGCAGGATTTCCTGCACATGAAGGGAGGCAGTTTCCCAGTCCTTGGTCAGCTCCTCTAGTAAAATCCGTTCGTGTACAATATGCTGATCGAGGATCCATAGACCGCTTGGTACCTCAAGGAGAATATATGTCTGATGCAGTTGGCCGATGATCCTTGCCTCTAGGAGCTGCTTGCGTACCTCATCGGTGCTGTCAGCTTCCAGTTTCGGCAGTGGCGGCCTTTCTTCTTTGAGAATCAAGTCTGCTTTGGGTGGCGTTGGTTCTGGCATCGGGCGAGGCCGGTACTGCCTTAGTACCCGATCCATATGCTCCCAAGTCTTTGGCTCCCAGTTCAACACTGCTTGGGTTGCGGACGCGGGACGAGGAGTTCTCCCTATGCGTTCATCCTTCCCTTCTGCCGCGGCACTGAGTGCAGGGGCGAGATTGGACTGGGCTAATCCTTGCCTGTACGCGTACATCAGGTCAGAGAAAACCCGCTGCTCATCTGCAAAGCGCACTTCCGCCTTGGCCGGATGTACGTTGCAGTCCACAAGTTTAGGATCTACATCCACAACCACCACAGCCCACGGAAAGGAACGACTGGGCAAAAGGCCGCCATAAGCCTTCTCTAGCGCCTGCTGAATAGTCACACTGCTGATCACCCTACCGTTAAGGATAAAGAACTGGCCGCGGCGGTTGCCCTTGGCCAGGCTGGGTCTGCCTAGATAGCCCCTTACTTCACCCCAAACAAACTCAGAGCGGAACTTGATCAATTGGGACTGAATGTTGCGTCCCTCAATTACTAGAATCGTGTCCAGCAGACGCCCGTTGCCGGGTGTGGCTAATACCTGTTTCCCCTCTACCACCAAGCGAAACGAGATGTGGGGATGGGCCAAGGCTAGGCGGGTTACAATGTCCACAACCATTCTCCGCTCAGTTGCTTCAGATTTGAGAAACTTGCGGCGGGCCGGGAGGTTGTAAAAGAGTTCTGTAACCTCAACCGTCGTGCCCAACGGGGCACCAACAGGTTCTGGTTTAGGATTTGGCTCGGACGGTCGGATTTGATAGGCGTGCTCTTGCTCTTGCGTGCGGGACACCAACCGTACTTTGGCCGCACTGGCCATGCTGGGCAGTGCTTCACCCCTGAAACCGAGGGTGAAAAGGGCAAACAAATCTTCCGCACTCTCGATTTTACTGGTTGCATGGGGCTGAAAAGCCAACACGAGCTCGTCCTTGGCTATCCCTACACCGTTATCCTGGACCCGGATGGACTCGGTACCTCCGCCGCGAATTTCAACTACTATCTGAGTAGCCTGGGCATCCACCGAGTTTTCCACCAGTTCCTTCACAACCGATGCGGGCCGTTCTATAACCTCTCCGGCAGCAATCTGCTGGGCGATTTCGGCTGGCAGGACTTTAATTCTAGTCATCATCATTCGCCTCCACGCGCGCTTCGCTCTGCCAAGCGGCTAAAGTCTGCAGTGCCTCCAGGGGCGTCAGATTGTTGAGGTCTAACTCTAGTAGTTTCTTTTCCAGATTGTTTTCTGACGGTTTTTCAGCAACTGAGGCAATTTCCTGAACGGACGCATCGTAAACGGCCCGATGAAAGAGATCGAGCTGTATAGGTCCTTTGCCTGCAGCCTCCAACTCGTGGAGAAGCTCCAACGAACGCTGCAAGACCGGTCCTGGGACACCGGCCATACGGGCTACGTTTATGCCGTAGCTGCGGTCAGTACTCCCCCTTGAGACTCGGTGCAGAAAGGAAATGCGTCCATCCCTCTCCTCCACTTCCACCCGATAACTTACCAAATACTTGAGAGACATCTCCAATTTGGTCAGTTCGTGGAAGTGGGTGGAAAACAGTGTCCGTGCCCCAATTGTATCGTGGATGTATTCAACTACCGCTTGGGCAATGGCCATGCCGTCAAAGGTGCTTGTTCCCCTACCCAATTCATCTAATATGATAAGGGAGTTTTCTGTGGCGTTGAGCAAGAGCTGCGCCGTTTCCGCGCACTCCACCATAAAAGTACTCTGGCCTGAGCTGAGGTCATCGGCGGCCCCTATGCGTGTAAAAATTCGGTCCACAATTCCGATGCGTGCTTCTTGGGCGGGAACAAAGCTGCCCATCTGGGCGAGAATCACAATCAGGGCCACCTGACGCAGATACGTACTCTTACCAGCCATATTCGGTCCGGTAAGGAGGATGATACGCTGGGATTCGTCAAACGTCACATCGTTCGGTACAAACTGACCCTCAATCGCCTCAACAACGGGATGGCGGCTCTCGACAAGGTGCAGACCCAAACCTTGTTCCAGCTGGGGCCGGACAAAATTGCGTTCAACTGCCACTGTTGCCAAACCCTGCAGTACATCAAGGATTGCTAAAGCGTGGGAGTTGTTTTGAATGGCTTCTACGTGGTCCTTAACTTTGTCCCTGACTTCCACAAAGAGCTCATATTCAAGCTCATTTATGCGTTCGTCTGCCCCTAGAATCAAGGCTTCCTGTTCCTTTAACGCCGGGGTTATGTAGCGTTCCGCATTGGCTAGGGTTTGTTTTCGTTCATAGTCTTCAGGAACCAGATGGATATTGGCCTTAGTCACCTCGATGTAATAGCCAAACACCCGGTTATAGCCAACCTTAAGCGACTTGATTCCGGTTCTATCCCGCTCTACCCGTTCCAAGCGCCTTATCCAATCCTTACCCCCCCGACTTGCCTGACGCAGCTTGTCCAGTTCTTCGTTATAGCCATCCCGAATCAGATTCCCTTCCCTTAAGGTTAAGGAGGGTTCATCTAAGATAGCGGCACGGATCAGGTGAACCAAGTCTTGCAGTGGATCTAGCCGTTGTTCGACGGACGCCAAGAGTTCTGGGAGATCACCTTGCAGCAGTTCTTTTACCGGTTGTATCTTCTCCAACGACGCAGCAAGGGAGTTTAAATCCCTGGCATTACCGCTCCCCATAACCAGCCTGCTCAGTAGTCTCTCCAGGTCGCGGATTTCATCTAACTGCTCCCGTAGTTCAAGGCGCAGGGCGGTCTGATCCACCAGCGCTTCAACGGCATCGAGTCTTGCTTCTATCGCGGCTAGGTCTACCAGGGGTTTTTCCAAGTAGGAGCGGAGAAGTCTTGCTCCCATACTGGTCACAGTCTGGTCCATAACTCCCAAGAGAGAACCTGCCTTTTTCCGGTCTCTGATGGTGGACGTCAACTCTAGATTCTGACGACTGTGGCCGTCAATCTGGAGAAACTCCTCCAGTGTGTAACCTTTGACTGTGCGAATATGGGTCAGCATACTCCGCTGCGTATCAACAACGTACTTTAACGCCAAGCCCGCAGCGGCGATCTGTTCCACACTGGTAAGACCGTAGGGTTTCAGTGTTGCGGTCTGAAAATGATCCATCAGACGCTGTGACGCTGCAGCAGTACTGAGCTGGGGGTGTTGCAGACGGGTGACGGTTGCTCCGAGGGATTCGGCCAGGGTCTCCAATCTCTGATCCTGATCCAGTTCGAGGGTGACCACTATCTCTGCCGGCTGGATCCACGTCAGTTCATCAGCGAGTCGATCCCAATTGGCCAATGACGTGGCCATAAACTCACCTGTTGACATGTCCAAATAAGCCAAGCCCCAGCTTTCGCCGTGCCAGGCTAGACTGACCAGGTACTGGTTTTCCGCCTTTTCCAACTGGCCTTCAATAAAGGTGCCGGGTGTGATCACCCTGATCACGTCCCGTTTTACCACACCCTTAGCCTGTTTGGGGTCTTCAAGCTGTTCACACAGGGCCACCCTGTAGCCACTGCGGATCAGCTTGTCCACATAGGGTTCGGCTGCGTGGTGAGGAACACCGCACATGGGAATCCGCCCCATTGCTCCCGCTTCCCGCGAGGTTAAGGCTATTTCCAAAACCTTCGAGGCTGTTTTCGCATCGTCCCCGAACATCTCGTAAAAATCTCCCAAGCGAAAGAACAAGATTGCATCGGGGTACTGCTCTTTAATACTGTAATACTGCTGCATCATGGGCGTCAATTTCAAGTGCTAGTTCACCCCCGTTAAGTCTTTGCGTTGCCGTCAAAACCGTTAATGTGTCCCATCCGCCAGAACCGCCCTAATACTTTTTTCCAGGCAAGGGGTAACGGTGTGGTGATACGTGGGCAGGCTGAGTAGACACTCNGCAGTGTATACACTAAGGAGCTCTCCTTCAATATTTCGCACCGCATCGCTGGGCAGCAGGTAGTGCTTGTCTGCATCTGCCAAAAAAACAACGAAGTAACGAACCAGGTACTGGCCTGGCTCCACGATTTGGGCCACCACGTTGCCGCAGTCAAACCCGTCAGCGCTTCGTACTACCAACTGCCACGTGTCAACATTGCGATCAGCCCATAGTGTCCGGTCTTCATTTACCCACAAACCAGACCCCCCTTAGACAATTCTGCCCTTGAGACTCCAGGTGCATGCCTCCGTTATTTCCACGTCCAGTATAGAACCAAAGAGGTTACTAGGCCCATCAAAATGGACCAGTTTGTTACTCCGCGTTCTGCCAACCAATCCTTCCTTGGAAGCTCCTTCAATGAGCACTTCAACTCTGCTCCCCACCAGCTGCTGCATCTTTTTGGCGCTGATTGAATTCTGCAGCTCAATCAATTCGTAGATACGCTCTTTCTTTACCTCTTCAGGTATCTGATCCGTCATACGAGCAGCCGGGGTGCCTTCCCGCGGTGAATAGATAAAGGTAAAGGCCGAATCGAACTCAACCTCCTCGATGAGGGAGAGGGTTTCTTTGAAATCCTCGTCCGTTTCACCGGGAAAGCCAACGATAATATCGGTTGTGAGACTGATTTCGGGCACCGATTTTCTTATTCTACCCACTAAATCCAAATAGTATTCCCTAGTATACCCCCTGCCCATACGCCGCAGCAATCTGCTGCNACCTGCCTGGACTGGTAAGTGGAGATGTTCGCATACTTTATCGAGACTGCCCAATGCTTCAATTAGGTCATTACCCATATCCTTGGGATGGCTGGTGGTAAAGCGAATCCTCGCCAATCCATCTATGTTATTCAGTTCAGCCAGCAGTGTGCTGAAAGAGGTGTCGATGGATAGATCCTTGCCGTAGGCATTTACGTTCTGGCCCAGAAGGGTTACTTCTCTATAACCGGCCTGGACAAGCTCGGTCACTTCGTTCACAACCGCTTCAGGCGTACGGCTGTGCTCCCTGCCCCTGACGTAAGGTACGATACAGTACGTGCAGAAGTTGGTGCACCCGTAGATCACGTTAACAAAGGCTTTCAGGCCGTGGGTGCGCTGAACGGGTAGACTGTCACGAAAGTCCTGACCTTCCTGATACTCCGCCTCATCCCAGACTTCAACAACACGTTCCCCATTTTCTGCTCGGGCTAGAAGCTCTGGCAGGCGGTGGATGTTATGGGTGCCAAACACTAGATCCAAATGGGGCAGTTCCTTTAACAGTCTCTGCAGCTCCTGTTTCTGCTGGGGCATACAGCCGCAGATCCCGATAATCAGTTGGGGGTTCTTTTCCTTTAGGGCTTTGTAAGAGCCGATGTGGCCGTACACCTTCCGCTCCGGGTTTTCCCTTACGCAGCAGGTGTTATATAAGATCAAATCCGCTTCTTCCACTTCCTCCGTACTCTGGTAGCCGAGGGAAAGAAGGATACCTGTGATTACTTCTGAATCATGGTCGTTCATTTGACAACCCATGGTGTGAAGATAAAACCTCTTCATGGACTACGCTCCTTCAGAATTAATTAGATGAATACTACTTTATTATACTACCTCAGGAGGGAGAGAAGCAAGCTGGGCTCGGAGTATCCGGTATCGGGACATGGCGATGTGGGTGTATTGGGATATGGGAGCAGGGACATAATTGATATCGGAGGGTTGCTATGCTCATTACACTGGTACGGACTGCACTGTTGTATATCCTCGTTGTGATCACTATCCGCCTCATGGGAAAACGTCAGGTTGCCCAGCTCGAACCCTTTGAACTGGTTATTACCATCATGATTGCAGAGTTGGCAGTTATCCCCATGCAGGACAGGCATATACCACTGATCAACGGCGTAATTGCCATTTTGACGCTTCTCTTTATCCAGGTGTCTTTCAGCATCCTCAGCCTTAAGTTCCCAAGCTTTCGCTCGGTTTTAGATGGCCGTTACAGCGTAATTGTGGCCAATGGCGTGATTCAAGAAAAGGAACTTCGCAAAGCCCGATACAATCTGGAGGAACTCTTGGAACAGTTGCGCCTTAAAAATATATTCGACCTTGGCGATGTGGAATTTGCCATCTTGGAAACGAGCGGTGAGTTGAGCGTACTGCTCAAATCGCAGAACCGCCCAGCTACACCAGGGGACTTGCAGGTAAATGTACCGGACGAGAGCCTTCCGAACATTCTCATTCTAGATGGCCGAGTCCGTTCCTCGGAACTGAGAAGGGCCAAACTCTCCGAGGGCTGGCTGCGGAGCGAGATTGAGAAATACGGAGCCAAAGACACCCACGATGTCCTCTTTGCGGCCCGGGATACGCGGGGAAACTTCCACTGCCAACTTAAAGATAAAGCCCGCCATCGGGCTAAGGTTCAAGGAGGGTGAGTATGAAGCTCTGGGTCGTTATGTTCGTCATTATGACCGTTATAATTGTCAGCGGCGTTAANTTGGAGCATTCTCTCTTGACAACCACAGATCGTGTTTCGCAGAGTTTAAGCACTATTGAGGAGTACATAAGAGCAGATAAATGGTCAGAAGCCGAGAAAATATGCCGCGAAACCAGTCAAGATTGGGGCAAGATAATACACAAATGGAACCCTTTCCTGCACAACCAGGAACTGGATCTCGTCGCAATTGACCTCGCTCGTCTCCTCAGCTTACTGGAAAACAGAGAAAAGACCGATGCGCTGGTTGAGATCGCCGGTCTTAAGGTGCAGCTGGTCCAGCTGCATCATCAGGAAATCCTGACGTTACAGAATATCTTCTAACTGCGCNAGACAGGCATATACTTGTGGATACGCTTTGTCACCAAGCCCACAAAAAGACCCGTNGGTAGGGCGAAAAACAGCATATAGGGCAGATAGGCAAAAATTCCTGCTGCCCGAGTTACATAATAGGCAACGGTTAGCTGGGCCAGATTGTGCATTATTGCCCCCGCTAGGCTGATGCCAACCACACTGAAATAACGGGAAGTATAGCGATACATGATCCCCATGACCAGAGCACTGACCAGACCTCCGGCTAAACTAAAGAAAAAGGTAACCGTCATAAAGGTACCAGAAAGGAGTGAGCCCAGTACTGTACGGAGGATCGAAACCAGTACTGCATCCTTTAGGTCGAAGTTCATGATGACATAAAGACTTACAATGTTGGCCAAGCCGAGTTTGAACCCTGGTACCATCAAGTCGGTGGGCATAGGGATAAATGCCTCGAAGATGTGCAGACCGAGGGCCATACCGGTGGCCAACCCGAGGTAAACGATGCGATTGGTGCGTGGATTTGTCACGTGGTTGCTCCTTTAGCCATGTATTTTCAGGGATCCGCTGAAAACCTGGAGCAGGCCGTTTTCCAGATAGGCCCTTACCTGAGACGCGTTATCGGGAAAACGATAGCTCTGATCCTTTATCGCGATAGTCACGTTAGGATGCACAAGATTTACTACGATCTCACCATCTTCTACGATCTGGGCCAGCGTGGCGATCCCAGTTGGCCCGCCCAGTTCCCTGGCTTCGACTCTACCCGAGCCGATCGTCACTTCCCCGCCCCTAAATACGCCATTTGCAATGGAAAAACCTTTCCCGGCTAGAATATCAGAATAAAAGCAACCTTTGCCAGTTACCTTAACATGGCCTGACGCCTCGATTCGGCTGTTCTGCAGGTAGCCAACGGAGACATCAGACTCGGTCAAAGACATGGCCTCAAGGACCGCAACCTGTGCCTGTGTGCGTGCGAAGATTGCTTTTAGATGATCAATGTCAAGAACTTTCGGGGGCCCGAAGCCTAAGAAACTTCCCCCTAGCGTTTCTGCTAGTTGGGCGAGTTCTTCAGTACATTCCCCTTTGTGTTCTTTGACGTAATCGGTAAACAGCTTAATATCCTTTGGAAGCTGGAAGAACTTCAGTTCCAAAAGATGTTTGATCAGGTTTTCAAATGGAATGTGGGCAGCCTGGGAAACAATACTCTCATAGGCTGCAATGAGCTGCTCCATTTCTGCCGCGATACGGGAGAGCATTTTGCGAAAACTAATACGGACGACAGTCGACCCNCCTGCAATGATTTGGGAGCGGATTACATTTTTGATAACGGTAATAGATCCCCCCGCACGCAGGACAGCCCCACTTATAAGTCCATTGACAACGATATTTCCGCTGTCAGATTCCACTTTGATGCTGTCCAAGACATTTCCGTGGATGATAATGTTTCCGTCTACCGTAATGTTACCGGTAGAGGCATCCGCATCTCCCTTCAGCTCAAAAACGCTGGTTACACGAATGACATCACCCTGGAGGGTAGGTAGTCCGGATGTGGTAGCAACGGCGTGGGAGCCATCATCGGCTAGGGCTACNCCTTCACCCACTTTAATTTCGATCTGCCTTAAAGGTTCAGTAGAAATNGGTTCTCCATAGACATCAATGCCAGGTTTTCCTGGCCGACCGTGGTTTTTTACTGCCAAGACATCTCCGGGCTTAACCCCACTGATGCCGTAAACTTCGAAATAGTCGATACGCAGTGCATCTGGATCAATATCAGGCGCTTCTGTCTGAAAAACGNAATTGATGGACGGCTGCTCCGGGGGAATGGGTTCTTGCCCAATGGCCACCGTAACCGCCCCTGTGACGGCCTCAAACTGCTCCTCTGTGAGACTGTCCAACTGCAGGCCAAACTTAATGCCCTCAATCATCAGGATGTCTGCCACATCCTTCAAGGTAAGCATCGGAGGTTCTGTGGTCACTTTTTTCAAGCGCAGGGGCAGCCGATGAGTGGGCGGATAATCCTCAAGCGTATACTCAACACCCGGTTTCCGCTGCCAGATGAGTTCAGCTCTAGTTTTGTCCCCGTTCACAACTACGCGATAATCCAGGGCAGGTTCTTGTGCCTCAGGAATTATCACTTCCAAAGGCTCGATTCCCTCAGCGAGCTCTAACTCCTTTTCTACCTTTTCCCCATTGTAATACACGTCTAGCTCCGACCCAAACACAATTATCGGAGGTTCCCCGTTCCCGTTTTTCGCGGGCTGAAAAACCAGCTCGCCACCGACTACTCCCACAGTGGCCGTATCCCGCTGTTTAGGAGCGGGCTTACTCTTGAGTGAAACCCTGACAATAGCTGGCTCCTTCTTTAGTCCAAACACTTTTTTGGTCGGTTCCTGGATGATCTCTATATCCACTTCTGTTCTAGAGGCGTTTAGTATGGCAAGGGCACTATTGATAGCATCATCAATCGTTTTACCTTCCCCCACTACAGAACGGGACATGTTCTCACCTCCTACAACTTCTTCTGGTAGATGCAGTAACTCACCCTGTCTAGCTGGAAACTGGCGGGATCGACAATTTGCTCTGCTGAACCCACGATGAAGTATCCACCTGGCTTGAGGGATTGAACGAATCTAGCGGTCAGCCGTTTCTGAGTTTCGCTGGTGAAATAGATAAAGACATTTCGACATAGAATCAAATCAAAGCCGGTTTGATAGGGATCTTTGAGAAGATCGTGCTGTTGGAAAACTATCCGACGCTTGAGTTCCTCACTGATAGCCATGCGGCCGTCCCCTAGATCAGTGAAATACTTCTCTAAGTATTTCTGGGTCAATCCAGTTAGCTGGCTTGGCTGGAATATGCCATTTCTCCCCTGCTCCAACATGGCTTCGTCGATGTCAGTGGCCAAAAGCAGTTGGGGGAAATAGTTGTATTCTGCCAAGAGCATGGCAATGGAGTATATCTCGGCACCAAATGAGGCTCCTGCGCTCCAAATCTTAGGTCGATTGTGGGTACTGATGGCCGGGAGCACCTGCTTTTCAATATTGGTAAAGACGGACGAGTCACGGAAAAAATTAGAAGTGTTGATAGTCAGATACTGGAGAAACTTAGCCCGGTGCTCTTCGTCGCTCCTCAGCACATCCAACAGCTGGTTATATGACTTTAGGCTGTGACGGTCCAACCATTGGTTGATTCTTCGCCTCATCTGCTGCTCTTTATAGGAGTGCAAATCAATACCCAATTGAGACTTGATACCATTTTTTAGACCTTCGTAATTGTGCATACTAACCCTCTCTTTATTGCATAGACGCAACAAGATCAGTGATTACCCCTCCAATTTGGTTGAGGGGCAGAATGTAATCTGCATTTCCCTCTTCCGCAATTACCCGCGGCATACTGTAAATCGTCGATGTGCTCTTATCCTGAGCAATCGTTACACCACCTGCCTGCTTAATGATGGCCATGCCCCTCGCTCCATCACGTCCCATACCGGTGAGAATCACGCCCACTATCTTGGTCTTAAAAACCTCAGGTAGTGTTTCCATGGTAATATCAATGGCGGGCCGCAGGAACATGACCCTTTCTTCCTGGCTCAAGATGATGCGGCGTTCAGAGTTGATACGTAGATGGTAATCTCCGGGGGCGACGAGTACCTGGCCGTTGCGAACCAGGTCTCCGTTTTCAGCCTCTTTAACAGGAACGGGAAAGAGGGAATTCAAACGTTCGGCGAAGCTGCGGGTAAAATCCTTCGGCATGTGCTGCACCACTACTATTCCAGCGGGCAGATTAGGGGGGATATCGCTCAACACGGTCTCGACCGCCCTTGGACCGCCCGTGGAGGAGCCGATTATCACCAGGGTCTCCGCTGCCTCGGTGGGAGGCTTGGGAAAGGACCTCGGTTTGGGCTTCAAAACCAAGGTGTCCGGACGCTCCTTTTTGGCAAAGCGTGCGGTGGCTGCCAGCCGTATCTTTTCCACAATTTCTTCAGCGATTTTATCTATATCAAGGGATATGGGTCCGGATGGTTTCGCAATGAAATCAACCGCTCCCAGCGATAGGGCTTGGATGGTAGTTTCTGATCCCTTTTTCGTTCGGGTGCTCAGCATAACCACAGGCATTGGTTTCTCATTCATAATAGCCCGCAGTGTTTCTATACCATCTAGGACCGGCATTTCCACATCGAGGGTAACCACATCAACTTCCAACTGTTCCAATTTGCGCAGGGCATCTCGCCCATTTCGTGCCGTACCCGCCACTTCAAGATCCGGTTGAGAGCTGATGATTTCCGAGATCATTTTGCGCATGAAGGCACTGTCATCTACGATCAAAACCTTAATGGTCATGTTGTCTATCACCTCATATCCGAACGGGAGTTTTTCCTATGGCGGTAACTGTAACAGACCCATCGGCAACGGAAAAACGCATCTTTCTTCCATGGCTCCCCTGTACAGCTTGTCCCGTGATGGGTACTCCGGCGGCCTGCAGGTGCTCTCGTACCGCAATCACATTCTGCTCACCGATGCTTATACTATTCGGGTTGAGGTTGCTAAAAAGATTCGCGCCTCCTGCCATTTTCGCTTCCAAACGGTGCTTAACAGCCCCGAGTTTGAGTGCCTCTTGGATCATGGCGGGAATTGCCGTGTCTGCGTACTTGCCGGGTAAGGCGTCCCGATCATTGGGCCGCTGTTTGGGTAAAAAAATATGACCCATCACACCTACCTTAGCTTGTGCGTCATACATCGTTACCCCTACACAGGAGCCAAGACCCACCGTTGTAAGAAAGCCTTCTGTTTTCAGTGCTCTAATTTGACCCATATTAACAAAGACTTCTACCATTATTCCGCCTCCAGGCCTAAGATCCGGGCAACACGGGCAAAGTCTTCCTCGTCGGGGAGGAAAATGATGTTGCCCTCGATGGCTTTACCTTGGGCGGAGAACTCGGTACGAATGAGAGTTACATCACTGGTGACCTCGGCTCCAGCCAGAACACTCTGCCATACCGCACCTGCCATGTCGATAGCTAACGCCGGAATGCTGGGGATCATCAATAACCCAGTCATCTTGGACAAAGCGTTAAGGTAAGAAGTAATCATAATATTGCCAATCTCCTGAAGTGCAGAACGCTCCAATTCCCCCAACTCTTCCCCGTCGAACTCTCCTGTAAGCAGTTCGACCAACAGCAGTGCGCTCTCATAGGGCATGAGAAATGCCATATATCCTTTCACATCGCCGGAGATGACAATGAAAATGCCGGCGACGATCTGCTCTAACCCACCTATGTACTCTGCCAATTCTTCAAAGGGCAGCATCTGGGCATCGGGCGTGACCAAGCGGAACAGCTTTCCATGCAGCATTTGGGACAAGGCAGTAGTTGCGTGTCCGGTACCTATGTTGGCTAACTCTTTGAGAAAATCGAGCCTAGCTGAATTATTCAATGCCTATCCCCCTAAGCACCTATTTTGCGCAGGGACTCAACCACCCGTTCTGCATCGAAGGGCTTAACCAGAAAGTCCTTGGCTCCGGCACTAAGGGCTTCGATAACCATGGGTTTTTGCCCCATAGCACTACAGACGATAATCTTCGCATTGGGATCGATTTTCATGATCTCCTTAATAGCGGTAATGCCGTCCATTCTTGGCATTGTGATGTCCATGGTGACCATGTCAGGTTTCAGTTCCTTGTATAGCTCAACCGCTTCCTTGCCGTCACCCGCTTCGCCCACTACTTCGTAGCCGTGTTTTTCGATTACATTGCGCAGTGTCATGCGCATGAAGGCAGTATCATCCGTGATCAGCACCGTTTTGGCCATTTGCTCATCTCCTGTCTAATAATGTACTGTTATCGAGTATAAGGGCGACATTGCCGTTACCCAAAACGGTTGCGCCAGTAATGCCCGGAATATCCTTGACAACGCCGCTTAGGGATTTGATTACGATCTCTTGCTGACCGATGAGGTCTTCCACGATAAAGCCGACTTTTTCTCCCCGAATGTCGAGGATAATTACCTGGAGAAGATCGGACCCAACATAGGGTGTAAAGCCTAGGCATTCGGCCAGATCAAAGAGGGGCAGAACCTCGTTGCGCAGCATGATCACATTATGCTGTTGAATCGTTTTGGTTTCGCTGCGCATAACTTGGATATTCTCCCTCACAGCCTGGAGGGGAACTGCCAAAATCTCTCCATCGGCTACAACTAACAAGGCCTTGATAATGGCTAATGTTAGCGGGAGTTTTATGATGGTTGTAAGTGACTGACCCGGCTCTGACTGCATTTCTATCGTCCCACTCAATGACTCTACCGTGGACCGAACAGCGTCTAGACCAACCCCACGACCGGATAGATCAGTTANCTCTTGAGCAGTACTGAAACCGGGACTGAACAAGAACTCCACTGCCTCTGCCATACTGAGTTCTTCCGTCCCGTCGGCCAGTAATCCCGTCTCTATAGCTTTGGACCGTATCCGCTCCACGTCTAGGCCCTTACCATCATCACTTATCTCAATCAAAATATGGCTGCCTTCATGGCGTGCACCTAGGCGAATGGTACCTGCTGCAGGTTTGCCCTTAGCGATACGTTCTTCCTCGGGCTCTAGGCCATGGTCAATGGAGTTACGGATAAGATGGACCAAGGGATCGGCAATCTGATTTACAATGGAACGATCCAATTCAGTCATTTCACCGAATATCTCGAGGTTAATGCGTTTTCCGCTGGATTGGGCAAAATCCCTGACCATACGGGGGAATCTATCAAAGACCTGTTTGAGGGGAACCATCCTCAAACTCATGGCTGCATACTGCAGCTCGGTTGTTACCCGGTCCAGCTGGAGCAACACGTTTTTCTGCTCCGAGTTTTCACCCACATCGGCTATCTCCATAACCTGAGTTCGGCTAATTACAAGTTCACCCACCAAATTGATAAGCTTGTCCAAACGTTCCGTTTCAACCCGTACCAGAGCCTCACTCCGGTGATGGCGGGATGGAACGGTTTTGGTCTCGACTGCTGCCGCAGCCTCATCGGACTCAGCCACAGGTTCCGGCTCCTCAGCGATACCAATTATTTCCTCACCGTTTCCTAAACGGACCGGCGCTACACTGACTCCATCAATTTCAGAAATTCCCTCAATAATGGAGCGTATTTCACTGGGAGACTCCTTAGTAAGAATGATGATACCAAATTCCAGGTCAAACTGTTCCTCTTCCAAATCTTGAATGGAAGGGTTAGTCTGGATAATAGTGCCCACCGCTTCGAGAGCCTGAAATACTGTATAGACTCGGACAGATTTGAGCAGAGTCTTTGGACGTAAACTCACTATTATCTCATAGGCATTGAATCCTTGTTCTATACCCTGCTTCACAGTTTCGCGGCTGAACTCATCTAGGTCAACACTGACTACCTCGGGCTCAGTGGCAGACTCTTCCTCAATGGCGCTCCGCCTCGAGATGAGGGCGCGCAGAGCGGCCAATTCGTTGCTGAAGGAACCAATTGGCTCATCGCTAATCGTTTGTTCTAGCAAAACCTCTAATGTGTCAACTGCCTGGAAAAGGACGTTGATCACGTGGGTGTCAACTCTCAGCTCGTTAAGGCGTAGGAGATCAAGCACGCTTTCCATCTCATGTGTAAATTCGGCCAGTTCGTCAAAACCCATGGTGCCAGCCATGCCCTTTAGGCTGTGTGCTGCCCGGAACATCTCATCTAAGATGGCCTTGTTGGCTGGATCCTTTTCAAAATCAAGTAGGTCGTTGTTTAAAGCCTGGAGATAATCCCGGGCCTCTGCGGCAAATACGTCCTTGAACGCACTGATATCCATGAACTTCCCCCTTACCGTATACTACCTATGCGGTCCCTCTGTGTAGCTATTTCTGTGATGCGGACACCAAACTGCTCGCCCACGACAACCACTTCACCGCGGGCTACTAACGTATCGTTGGCGTAGAGTTCTATTGGTTCGCCGTGCAGGGAATCTAATTCCATAATATGGCCGGGGCCCAGCCTTAGAATGTTTTCAATGGACATCTTAGTCCGCCCAAGAACCGCCCTAACCTGAACAGGTATATCACGAATGAGATCGATGTTGATGTTCCCCAAGTCCCTAGGCAGCTCTTCCACAGTCACAACCGTCTCCGGCTGCGCTCCCACACTAGGTTGCTCTTTAAGGACAGACCAAGAAGCGGCAGATACTTCCGGTTCCAGCTCCATTTCCTCTTCTTCCCCAGGCATCAGGCTGGAAACCATAGCCTTAGCAAAATCAACGTCCACCACCTGCAGAATCGAACTATCCACCAGATCCTGAATCTCCATCCTAAAGGTTATAGCTACCACTGGTTTCTCGTCGGGTATATCCTCCACCAATGGATCTTCGGACAAGTCTTTCCGCGATGTACTGGGTGGAGTGATCTCTATAAAACGGCCAAACAGCTCAGACATTGCAGTTGACGCCGACCCCATCATCATATTCATCGCTTCGGTCACGGCACTAAGATAAATCTCACTGAGTTCTTCAGGTAGGTTAGTGCCATCTTCGCCCATCATGAGATTGCCAATTACGAGAGCGTCTCGCTCACGGATCACCAGGAAGTTTTCTCCCTTGAGCCCATCGGAATAGTTCACGTTTACCACTATGCACGGAATGGGATAGGACTCACTTAGTTTACGCGGGGTGGTGATGTGTACGGAAGGTACCGTAATACTCACCTTGCGGTTGACCAGAGTGCTCAAAGCTGTAGCAGCAGATCCCATGGAAATGTTGCCAATCTCCGCCAGAGTATCCTGCTCTTCTGCAGTAAGAAACTCCGTTACATCGAAAGCGGAATAATCGTCTGAAGACTCCTGATCAGGCGTATCTTTCTCCGCCTCCTGCGTTGCGCCCCGATGCTGCGCCAGAAGGGCATCCAATTCTTCTTGAGATAACATGTCTTCAGCCATCTAAATGCCCCCTTCTCCCGATTCTGGTTCGCAGACAGACGTGATTACAACTCCCAAATGGGTTCCTAGGCGTCCCGGTGTTCCCTTGAACTTTGTGACCTTGCCCACCTTAATATCCAGTGTCTCAGTCTTCTTGCGGTCAAGGGGGATCACGTCACCAACGGCTAAGCCTAACAGATCCTGCACTGCAACGATGGCCGTGCCCAGTTCCACTTCCAAAGGGACAATGGCTGAACGCACTTTGGCCTTCAGCACTTCGATATTCGTTGGATCGGGCTTGTGCAGTGACTCGAACATGCGGATCTGGGTCAGATCTTTCATGATTGGTTCGAGCATACGGTGAGGTAAGCAGATGTTAATCATATCCGAAACCCCGTTCAGTTCAAGGCGCAATGTAACCAAGGCGATGACATCGCGGTCACTGGCCAATTGGAGAAACTGCGGATTACTCTCCATATAATCCAGTTCGAAAAGGAGCTCTGCCACGTCCTTCCAAGCATCACCAAGTAGGGATGTGAACACGCTGATAACTTGACGCCGCAACACCGCAGCTTCAATATCCGTTAAACCCCTGGAACTGCTCATGGGCACCCCATCCCCGCCGCAAAGGCGATCGTGGAGCAGAAAAGCAATATCCGGCGTAAACTGCAGAACAGCATAGCCCTCCAAAGGCTCCACTGTAAGGATGCTCAAAACGGACGGGTTGGGTAAAGAACTGACAAAATCACCAAACGCCAACTGTTCCACTGAATGGACACGCATTTCCAGTCTATTACGCAGTTTAGCGGACATGAGACCAGAATAGGTCCTAGAAAACTGATCATGGATTCTGTGCAATGCGCGCAGATGTTCTTTGGAAAACTTATTCGGTTTAGTAAAATCGTATAACGGTTCGCCTTCCTCTTCAGGTTCCTGCTCTAATGCCGCATCGGGCTGTGCTACAGCTCTAATAAGCATATCGATTTCTTCCTGGGAAAGGATATCCTGCACCGAATCCACCTCCTTTGCTGCGGCAAAAACCCCTCTACTTATCTATCGACACAATCACTATAACCCTTAAGCAGCGAGGGTCTCTCATTCTGCAACAGGCAGGCCATCAACCTCGCGTGGCAGTGTCTGCAGTTGAATCTGCTCTTCACTGGAGAGGATCTTGTCCACTTCCAGCAGAATCAAAAGTCGGTCATCTAGTTTCCCCACACCTGCTAGATAGTCCGCCCGTAAACCGGCGATGCTCGACGGCGGTGGTTCGACGGCGTCTTCCGGCAGACGGAGCGTTTCAGTAACGGCGTCAACGATGAACCCCACTTGGTTGTCGTCCACCTCAAAGATAATGATCCGTGTATCCTGCGTGTCTTCCTGTTTTGGTATACCAAAACGTTTACGCAGACAAATAACGGGGATCACCTCGCCGCGCAAGTTGGTAACCCCTTCGATATAGTCCTCTACGTGAGGCAGGCGGGTGATGTGGCGCGGTTTTACAATCTCCCGCACATCCGTAATTTCAACGCCAAATTCTTCTTCATTTAAGCGAAAAACCACCAATTGTCTCTCTTTCATAAGATCCCCCTTTTCCAAATCCCGCACGTACAAGCTCTCTTGATACTTCTACTCGTGGGAATGTTTTCCTTCTGGAAAGAGGAATAAAAAAATCCCCGGATACCCTCTGTACTGGCCGGGGATTGTGCTTCTCTTCACTTTTTCGGCTGTCTCAGTAGAGCGGTTAACGAGCTGAACACAACTGAGGCAGCTAGGCCGAGACCGGTTATCTCAAAGGCTCCCGTGAAAAGCCCCTCCCACCCAAGTCGCTCAGCCTCTGCCAGCATGCCTTTTGTAATCGAACTTCCAAAGCCCAGGACTGGAACAAGTGCCCCCGCTCCAGCGAACTTTTGAAACGGTTCATACAACCCCACTCCGTTCAGGAGTGCTCCAAGGCATACTAGGGCCACAAGAATATGGGCAGCTTTGAGATTTGTTGTATCGAGTATAATCTGAGCCAAAGCACAGATCAGTCCTCCTGTGACAAAAGCAATCAGGTACTGCATAGCAACGTCCCTACCCTTCCAGCGAAATGGCGTGGGCTATACAGGGGATGGATTCGCCCTGGGCCGCGGAGACAGTGCTCAACAGAGCACCGGTTGCAATAACCAGTGCACGTCTTATCCTGCCTGTTTTTAGTTTGTTAAGGAGATAGCCCAAGGTCATCACTGCGACACAGGCGGTCCCGCTGCCCCCCGCCCCAATTTTTTGCCTATGGCTGTAAATCTGGGCTCCCCCATCTTCCAGCCTATCGAGTCCAGTGTAGTTTTCCTTTTGTAAGAGGATTCGAAGCATCTTGCTCCCCTGTCTGCCCAAATCGCCCGTGAGAATGAGGTCGTAATCTTCTAAGTTCCGGCCTGTGTCCTCCAAGTGCTGTTTAATGGTGTTAAACGCGGCCGGCGCCATGGCACTGCCCATATCAAACACGTTTTTCATGCCCCAATCCACCACCGTACCAAAGGTCGCATGGGTTAGGCTGGGCCCGTCACCTTCGTGGGAGATTACTGCCGCGGCGGCACCCGTTACTGTGTGTTGATTGGTTTCCGTGTGCTGCACGTTCAGCTCTAAGGGGTAACGAAACTGCCTTTCCGCCGTTTGGTAATGGCTGGCTGTAGCAACAAGTACTCTTGTGGCAAACCCTCCCTGCAACAGCACGCCCGCCAAACCCATTGCCTCCAAAAAGGTTGAACAGGCGCCATACACGCCTAAAAACGGGACACCGCAACTGCGGGCAGCAAACGTAGAAGTGATAATCTGGTTGAGTAGATCACCCGCGACAAAAAAATGCAGATCGTCCGCTTTAAGCTGACCGGCAGCCAATGCTTTCTCAATGGCCATTTCCAGCATAAGCCGCTCCGCTTGTTCCGGAGTCTTTTGGTGCAGCATATCATCCTGCAGGATCTCCTGGAACTCCAAGGCGTGGGGACCGTTTCCCTCGCTCGGCCCGACGATAGTGTAGCTGCAGTGGATACGGGGGCGGGATGTAAAGGTTACTGTTTGTTTGCCTAACCTATTTTCCAACCGCGCCATTGTTACAACAACCCCGTGAGGAGGGCTTTAGTCAGGGCAACAATGAAACCGGAGAGGATACCGTAGACAATGACTGGCCCCGCAATAATGAAAATTTTGGATCCCATTCCAGTTAGAAAACCTTCCCGCCGAAATTCCATGGCTGCTGACGTGACCGTGTTTGCGAATCCAGTGATGGGCACTGCTGCGCCCGCTCCCCCGATTTCGGCGATTTCATCATAAACGCCCAAACCGGTAAGAATGGTGCCGACCAGGATCATTGCGGCCAAAGTGACCGCAGCCGCTTCCATTTCCGTTCTTTCGATAATCGTGGCGATATCCAAGAACACTTGGCCTAAAAGGCAAAAGAGACCGCCGGTCAAAAAAGCCATGATAGCATTTTTGACAAGCGGACGTCGGGGTGAGTTGTGCAAAACGAGCTGTTGATATTCCTCTGGCTGCATATAATCTCCCCTTCCTTCAGCCTTTCTTATTATGCTGGAAAAAGGAGAAAGTATACAAAAACGGGGTGGCTCAGCCACCCCGTCATTACCAGACGATACTCGTTAATTACCCATACCTATAACGCCAACTACAGCTCCAATGGCCGCCAAAGCCAAGGCAATCATCGTCATAGTCTTTGCAGATTTGAGCTCCGTCTCCGAGCTCTCCTTGTAGGCTTCAAACTCCTCTTGGAGTTCCTTGATTTGGCGTTCTAAACGCTGCTCCCGAATAAGGGATGCATTGATCTGCGCCTGTATATCACCACTTACCGTTTGGCGCACTTCCTCCAGGACGCTCTTATCTTCGCGAAGTTCAGAAATGCTTGCCTCCATCGAGGCTAAACGGGCGCTCAGATCCGAACTCAAATCATCCCTCTTTTGGCTTTCCTGCCTCAAAAGACCGGCCACAGACCGTAGATCTGCCTCTAGCTGCTTGTTTAGGTTCTCCAGCGCAGCGATCTGTTCGGCAAGTTCTGCGTCTGTATCCTCCAACTGGGCAAAACCAAGGGTTTTCTCAGCAGCGAGATTACCAAGACGCAGCTCCAAATCTTCTAGGGCTATCTCCTGATCAAAGAGCTGATTGTCAAGGGTAATGAGTGCATCCACAAGGTTGTTCAGCAGTTCGTCCTTATCGACCAAGGAGTCTCCGTGATCACGAACTTGAACGTCTATTGCGCCGAGGACATCCAGTATCTCACTGATATTGAAATCCAAAGCTGCTAACTGCGTCTGCAGTTCCTTAATCTGGAGATCCTGTTCAGAACTACTTTCCTGCTGTGCCTCAATTACACGGGACAAGCGTTCTTCAAGGGCAACGGCCTGCTCCTGAATAAGTATCAGCTCGCCCTGGAGTGCTTCCCGGTCAGCGTACCATTGTCCTAGATCCTTCTCAAAGCTGGTAGACAGGTCAGTGATCTGGGACAAAACAGACGACTCTTCGCTCTTCTGCGCTGCCTTTATCTGCTCCAAAAGCAGGTAAAGGGCATTGGCTAAAGTGTAGCGGTCTGCGGGCTCGCTGCCTTTAAAGCTCCCATCCTCAAAAACGCTCATCAGGTCCCGGCTCAACACTGTGCTTACCGCCAGATACGCCCAGTGGTCTACCGGTACATCCACCGGCCTTGCCGCAGCAGTAGCGGATGCAGCTAGGTTCAGCAGCATGATACTAAGCAGGGCGTACACAATTCGTTTCCTGTTCATGAAAGAACCTCCTTACTCCTCCGGTTGAATAATCATCTCTCCGTGTTGGATCTCGCAATCTATCAGATTCCCTTCGCTATCCCGCAGTACTACATGCTTGAGTTGAAGGGCAGTCAAGCCTGGCTGTTTAGCCTTGAAATGAACTGTAAACAGGGTGCCGTGGCTGAGCTGAGACAGAGCTTCATCGTTCCAGCGTCCTTGGAAGCCAACAACACTGCCCGTATCATTGAAAACTCTAGGTATAACCCAAGTGCTTCCCTCAGCTGCAAACAGCGTTCCTTGGGAAATATCTAAAGAACCGCCTGTAATCTCCACAAACTCCGGATCAAAAACCAACTCCAATTCAGCGATGGCCAGGGACGGAATGTTGGTAGCCCAGATAGGAACCTGGAATCGTCCACCCGCCCTCAGGCTGCTGCCGGTGAACTTGGGTTGGCCGATCCAGACCTTGGGCACAAGATCGGGAAGGTGTGTGGAGCGGTTCACGGCTGGTTGCTTCTTGCCTCCCATTTCTATGTTCAGGCTGTAATAGAGATTGCCGCCGCGAAAACCATCGATAGGCCGCACCACCCAAGTGGATGTTACTTGTTCACCCGGTTCGATTATGGGGAGAAACCTTTTCTGACTGTCCTTTTTCAACAGTTCTGAGAAGGGATGACTGAGCTCAAGAATGGTCCCCAGAGCTGCCTCTCCCCCTTCGTTGCGGATGGTTGCCTTCACTTCAAAGCTAGCCGGTTCATACTTCTCTTCCTTTACCTGCAGCCTCTCCGGTACTGCAAATGACACCTTCAATTGGGCTGGGCTGACTACTGTAATTCTTTCTTCAGCGGCATTGGGGTCGCTATTCTCCGCAGCCACTTCTACTCGGTAGGTGAGCACATCGTCAACACTTCCATCTGCCCATACCTGCCAAGAAATCTGAGTAATTTCCCCAACAGGCAGGTCACCTAAGTTGGCTTTGGCTTGACCACCGACGAGGGTCAAACCTTTAGGTAGTTTCAGTTCCGCCGTTACATCCAAAGCCTCTCCCTCACCCGTGTTCTGTATGTAAGCGGTGATGGGGAATGTATCAATTCTCTCAGGATCGGCGGTTACCTGCTTGGGCGAATGAAGTCCGACAAATAGATCACCNGGGGCAATAGTTACACCGCCTAATCCATAGTATGAGACATAACTACGGGACTCGCCCGGGGCCAAAGGCTTTTCATTCCAAAAGATCGCTATGGCGCTGTCCAGGGAGTACTCTCCAGCTCGGAGGAAATCGCGTCCCGGTGTATAGTCAAAGTCCCAGACGTTGTCTGCCAAACTTCCCCAATTGGTGAAATACACCTCATCGGGCGGTGTGATGTCCGCTGCCGTCAATGTACCCTGGGAAATAACTTGGGGGTCGGTCAAAGAATCAAACGCCAACCACAATTGGGGTACATCCNGACCGCGATACACCGTATCGGAGTCAATCTGTCTGTCATCCACCCTAAAGGGAGCACCATCATTGGAGCCGAGCATGGTGTCGAGCATCAAACGCACTCCGACAAAATGGGAAAGGTTACTTGTGTTTTCAATATGGTATTCAATCCTGGCCGTGTCCATCAAGCCCGTGGTTGAACCCCTTGTGATGGATAGGATCTGCCAGACCTTCAGTGGACCAATCTCCCAGCAGCTGCGAATGGTTCCGTCAACCAACGTGGGTGGTTCCAACATCTTCCCATACTGGCCGCGGTAACCAGCCCTTCTTTCGGTCGCGCCTCCGAACACGTAGTTCTGCCGGCCGACCCTGATGGTGGTATAGGAAGTCCAGGGGTCGTCACCGCCGTAGATCAAATGCTTGTTCTGATCGGTGTCTCGGTTCGGGTCACCCCCTGTGGTGCCAACAGCAAACCGTCCCTTGTCTGTGTCGCGGTCGTTTACTACAATGCGGATGTACTCGTTCCGCANCTCTATATTAGCAGCCTCCGCCCCAACTGTGAGCAGAACTGATGCAATTAAAAACATCGTCAACACAGCCAAGGATCTTCGCCTTCGCATTTGTCTCCACCCTCCTTTACGGTTCATTCACATTCAGCCACTGAATTTCGCCATACTCAATGTGAGTGTTGAAATCACGGAAAATAATGGTCATATTCATGGAATAATCAAGTTCTAACGGTATGGGACGCCAATCCCTTTCCATGTAATTACGCACATAATCATCTAGAAACGCATCGCCTGAGGGAAACACTATGAAGAAATCAAGGAGTCTTCCATCGGTAGAAACATGAACAATCACACCCACCGATCCTTCAAGCCTGGTGTGGGCTGCATCTTTTGGAAACACGGGTCCGCCACCGCCTGGGTAGATTGAGTTTCCACTGGCAGGAGGCGCTGGAATAGGCGGNGCTGATTCAGCTTCCCCTTCACCCGATTCGCTGGCTCCACCCTGATCATCTTCTCCTGCTGCACCCGTACCAGAGCCACTGATGCCTCCTGGCTCGGTCTCCTGTTCAGAGGGCTCTGGTTCCAACTCTTCCGTATCTACTACAACTTCAGGCCCGTCTGGGCTGGTCAAAAGTTCCCCCGGTTCTTCCGAGCTGGGGGTTTCCCTTACGGTTGGTTCAGGTACTGTGGGAGGTTCGGGCGATACGGGTTGTCCCCTTTCAACACCCACCTCGACTTCTATCTCTTCCGCTTCAGGTTCTTGGGTAGATGCCACTGCCTCCTCAGGCGTAGTCTCCGGCTCTTCCACTTCAGGCCTAGGCCTCGGTTCCGTTACCCTAGGCGTAGTGAACTGGGATTGGGGATCGACGATAGGAGACTGACGGGCAACTGCGGAACTCTCCACGTGCATGATCTGAACCACTCCGCCCCCGGCCATGCTGGGCAGATTTGGCTCGAACACGGACTCAACGCTGGGTAGCACAACAAAAAGCAGTGCGTGCAGAAGCACTGATACCAAGAGAAAGCGATTTAAGCCCGGCCCATCTCCATAGGGGTTAAACACTGGCCTCTCTCCTTTCGCCTAATCCTTCTGGACTGCCAAACCCAGTCGATAGCCACCCACTCCGCGGATGTGATCCAATGCTTCCACAACGTGTTCGTAGCGAGCAGCTTTGTCAGCTTTGACGATCACGAAAAGATCAGGGTTAACCTTGAGACGATCCCCCACATAGGAACTGAGTTCGTTACCGCTAACAGGCTTCCCAGCTACATAAAAGACACCGGACTTGTCTACCAACACCTCGATGTTCGTAGTATTCTGAGCACTGCCCGAAACTGCTTTGGGTAGTTCCACATCGAGGCCCACGGGCGTCGTTCTTAGCGTAAAGAAAACCATGAAAAAGACGAGGAGAAAGAACACAACGTCGATCATGGAAACAATGTCCGGGCCGCGGTTAAACTGCTTGGTCCGGCGGAAATTCATTAGACTTCACCCCTTGCAGTGAGAAGATCGAGAATTTGGTTAGATCTTCTATTCAACTCAGCTACCTGGGCGTTAACAATACCGTTGAGATAGGCGTTTAAAGCCACAGTTGGAATGGCAATAATCAGTCCTGCAGCAGTAGTAATGAGGGCTTCCGCGATACCAGCACTCAAGGCACCGGCATGTCCTACTCCTTCCAAGGCGGAAAGGACGTTGAAGCTCTGAATGATTCCGGTAACGGTACCCAAGATACCAAGCAGAGGAGAAATCATGCTGATCATTTCCAGAATACCGAGGCGCCGCTCCATTTTAAATACTTCCTGTTCGCCAACGACCTGCATATGTTTACTGATAGTTTCGGGATCCTTATCATAATGTGCTATGCCAGCAGCGAGTACTGCAGCCACCGGACCACGGGCCTTTTTCGCGATCTGCATCGCTTCCAACAGCTTGCCTTGGCCAAGCGACAGGCTGACCTCTTCCATTAGTTCCTCGGTATCGATTCTGCAACGGAGCAGATACCACAACCTCTCAATCCCGATGGCTAACGCAAAGACGGAGCACAATAGCAGCGGAATCATAACTGGGCCGCCTAGTTTGATGATTTCAAGCATAAATTACCCCTCCATTTACTTGAGCTGAGTAAAATTCACCTTTACCAGTTCGACATATACCTGTAAAATCCTTGCCAGTGAACAGTTACGTTATAAGATTCGAGTGGACATGCCCATTGTGGGGGATAAAAGAAAAGAACCGCAAAAATGCGGTTCTAAACAGCTTGAGGTTCCCCTTCCCCATTNGCCAGAAACTCCTGTTTGCTCAGGCCCATGAGGTAAATAATCTCCCGGGTGTCCCCGNCGGTGCGCCTTTCCAGGCGGCCCTCCTTTTTGAAGCCCACCTTCTTGTAGCAGCGCATGGCGATGGTGTTACTGGCGTGAACTCGAAGGTAAATGCGCCTCAAGTTCATCCGGAAAAAAGNCTCTTCCAAAAGGGCAAGAATGGCCGTGGTACCATAGCCTTGGCTATGGTGCCTTTCTTCATAAATAGTGATCTTCAACTCCGCTTCACCGCTGCGCCAAGCAATCTGATCCAATGCAAGCTCGCCAATGGGTGTACCCCGTTTAATAATCTGGTACAGAACACGGCATCTCTCTGGTTTAACCAACTTAAGAGTAATGTTCTCCTCCGCGATCTGAGACATATCCCCAACTCCCTCAGGTGCATATTAGCTGCGACTTCTGACCCGTTTCAGGAGACTTTGTTATTCAGTTCGAGGAAGGGAGCCAATGCCCTGCAGGGAAAAGTCACCAACGGGCTTCCGACAGCGCTTCAACCCACGCTAAAGGGATGGTATACCTGCCGATGAACAACTCATCTTTCCCTCCGGGACCATGACAGTCCGATCCACCCGATGGCAGCAGATTCCATTCTTGAGCCAGCTNGAGATAACTCTCAGTCTGCTCTGGGCTGTGGCTTGGATGGACCACTTCCATGCCGACTAGGCCGGCATCGACTAAACGGGGAAGAATGTGGAGACTTTCCAATAGGCCNGGATGGGCCAAAACGGGCACTCCACCTGCTGCCAAGATCAGTTCTATGGCCGTCTCAGGCCTAAATTTGAGCCGCGGCACATAGGCCGGAGCCGTTTCGCCGATATAAGCCTGGAAGGCTTCTGCCTTGCTGTTAACCACACCTCGATCAACCAAGGCTGAAGCCACATGACTGCGGCTGATTACGTCTTTGTGGGCGTATTTGGCCACTTCCTCAAAGGATAGGGCAATACCCATTTTTCTGAGTCGATGGAGTATTTCCTCCATCCTCCTAATCCGCGAGGTTCTCATCAACTCGAGCTGTTCCTGCAGACTGGAAGAGTCTACGTCAATCCAGAGGCCGAGCATGTGCACCGATTCAACGTTAGCTCCGCCGCAGCTCAGTTCGACTCCCGGTATAACCTTCAACTCCGCCGGTGCCGCTTGTACAGCTTCTTCTACACCTGCCGTTGTGTCATGATCCGTAATGGCTATCACTGCTAGGTTGTGTTCGGCTGCCTTGGCTACCAGACGATCTGGATTCCAAGTACCGTCCGATTCATTCGTGTGGAGATGTAAATCTGCAATCAATCTAATCAACCTTTTCTAAATCTCATGGCGCAGTCGACGTACGATCCGCGCTTCAATGCGTGAAATTTGGGCCTGCGATACCCCCAGTTCCTCCGCAATTTCAGTCTGGCTCTTTTCGGCGAAATAGCGCAGAAGAATAATTTTCCTTTCTAGGGGTTCGAGGCTCTCTAATGCTTGTTTGAGCATAAAATGATCTTCGTTGGTGGGGCTGGCAATAAAATCTCCCAGTTCGAGCGAGTCATCCTCGCCTGGATCGATCGCCGTCTGCAGCGAAGTAATGGGCTGGACCGCCTCCAGAGCGGCCACAACTTCCTCCACAGGAGCTCCCAAACGATCGGCAATCTCCTTGATTGTGGGTGTACGGCCCAACTCCACGCTTAGTACGTCTTTGGCTGAAATAGCCTGTGAAGCCAACTGCCGCAGCGAACGGGCAACACGCAGCGGTGATNCCCGGCGAAGCTGCTGCTTTATCTCACCCATAATCTTTGGCACCGCGTAGGTGGAGAAACGGACATCATAGTTGAGATCAAAGTCCCGCACAGCCTTCAAAAGCCCAATAGATCCGATTTGAACCAGGTCTTCGTAATCTATACCTCGCTGCACGAACCTGGCTGCAATGCTTTTTACCAGCGGTAGGTTTTCTTCAACTAAACGGCTCCGCGCCTCCAGATCGCCCTCTTGCGAGCGACGAATCAGTTCCCTGGTTTCCTCCGTACCTGCCGACATTTTAATCTTCTCGCTCTGGGACCTTTTTTACCATTCTAACTCTGGTACCTTTGTCCACTTCCGAGTAAACCTGAACCTCATCCATATACTCGTGCATAAACGTGAATCCTAAACCCATGCGCTCCTCCGGCACACTGGTATAACCCGTCTCCCTAGCCAGTTCGATGTCGGGTATGCCCACTCCGCTATCTTCAACCAGTATCTCTAAGGAACTTCCGTCGTGGGAAACCTCCAGCTTGACCAAACCTTCTTCGAGACGATAGGCATGAATAACGCAGTTGGAAACGGCTTCCGAGACAGCTACCTTTATGTCTTCCAGTTCATCCAACGTCCAATCCAGTTGGGAAGCGAACAGAGCCACAGCGGTGCGGGCAAAGCCCACATTCCGCGAGTCACTGGGAAACTCCAGCTTGATCCAATTTCTGTTTTCCATTAGAGCTGCCCCCTTATCCATGCCAACACCTCTTCTGTGGAATTGGCAAACTCTGAGATTTTCTCAAATCCCGACAATTGGAGAATGCGCTTAATCTGGGGATTGGCCCGCACGAAAAAGAGCCGTCCCCCCTTCTCCTCAATTTCACGGTAACGCCCGAGAATGACCCCTAATCCGGAGCTATCAATAAAACTTACTTTTTGTACATCGAGGATTAAGTGTTTCAACTGCGGATATTCTGCAAAAACCTCAGCCATACTCTGCTTGAATTTCGGAGCGGAATGGAGGTCAAATTCACCTACGAGCGAAGCCACAAGTGCTTGTCCCTGCCTTTCGATGCTGAAATGCACACTGCTCCCTCCCCTTTTCCAATTGTGAATATTTTCGAGGGCAAACCCAAGTTCCCCTGCCTGAAAACGATAAATAGTAGAAATATGGCTCCAATTCCGCCTAATTGTAGATCNCTTGGGCTAGCCAGCGGCTTACACGCAAGATCAGGGCGCCGAGGCCGGCCTTTTTGACCGGTTGACCGAGCACGAGTAGTCCTTCTCCCACCAGTTCTTCCCCGGACAAGGCGGATATTTTCCCAACTACTTCGTGTTCAGGCAGCGGTATCTCTAGGTCTTGTTCCAGGACAATGCGCGTTTCCAAGTCCATTTCAATGCCCGTTTCCACAGTCACATAAAGATCCTCTGCCACAACCACTGGCGCAATACGCGGATTCCCACTCGGGCATTCCAATGTTGTCACTTCTGTTCCCTGGGAGTAAAGGAGAACACTCTGGTACTTGCGAAAACCATAGTCCAAAAGGGCCCTTGCCTCCTGTTCCCGGTCTTCTTCCGTTTTGTGGCCTAAAGTGACTGCGAGCAGGCGCAGATTGTCCCTCTGGGCCGTAGCTGCTATACAGTAACCCGCTTCAGTGGTAAAACCCGTTTTCATTCCATCCACTCCGTAGTAGCGGCGCAGAAGCTTATTCGCATTCCAGAGAACTGGAATCTTAGTGGTCTTAGGCCGCATGGTGTACTCGTAAGTGGAAACGTATTCCATCAGGCCGGGCACCTGCATTGCGTGCCTGGCTAATACCGCCACATCCCTAGCACTCATGGTGTTTGGCTGTCCCACTTCAACGGGCAGGCCGGTACAGTTCACAAAAACGGTTTGGCTGAGACCCAGTTCCTTCGCCCTGGCGTTCATTAGTTCCACGAAAGCTTCTTCACTGTCCGCTATGTACTCCGCCACGGCTACCGCCGCATCATTGGCCGATCCTACCGCGATGGCATAGAGCAGCTCCTCCAGTGTGAACTGTTCCCCTGCTTCCAGCCAGATGCGGGTACCCCGTTTACTGGCTGCATAGGNACTGGCTGTTATAATGCTCTCCAGCTGNAGCTCTCCCCGCTCTACCCCTTCTAGAATTAGAACCAGCGTCATCAGCTTGGAGATGCTGGCAACAGGTAAGGGTTCGTCCACGTTGTGTTCTAGAAACACCCGGCCGCTGTACGGATCCATCAGCAGAGCAGCTTTACCGCTTATCTCTAAAGCATCGACGCTTATAGCTAGGGATAGAAACACAGCAAGGATAACAACACCAAAGGATTTAATGCGCAAGGCCTCCCCCTCCCCACTACAATAAATATGGGGCGCAGGGCCCCATTATACATCTTTTGTAGTGATTCTCCTGTAAATGAGAGGTAGCCCAGGTGCCTCACTGTCTCCAATCGTGAAGGCCGCAAGCACCTGTTGCTGTGCCACTGCCAACTTATCTTTGTCGTTAGCGTGGATCGTCACCAAGGTCTCCCCTGTCTTGACGCTGTCGCCAACCTTCCTTTTAACCTCAAGGCCAACCGCAAGATCAATCACAGTGTCTTTGGTAACCCTGCCCGCACCGAGTTCCATGGCGATTTCTCCCAACATGAGGGGCTCAACCGTATGGACATACCCAGCGATAGGCGCTTTCACATCCACAACATACTCAGCCTGGGGAAGCAGGGAAGGATCCTCGATCACCCGGGCGTCTCCCCCTTGGGCCTCAATGAGCTTGCCGAACGTCTGCAGCGCTTCCCTGTTTTTCAGCTTGCTCTCCAAAAGATCCNTGGCGACAGCTTTATCGTCCGAATGGCCGGCCAAAAGGAGCATTTCTGAAGCCAGTTCTAGACTGAGCTCTGTCAGCCTGTCAAAACGTTCACCGCGGAGATGAGATATGGCTTCCTTCACTTCCAGGGCGTTGCCGATGGCAGAACCAAGGGGCTGATTCATATCGCTGATAACGGCACTGACAGATCGGTCCGCCAGCTTGCCGATGCGCACCATCGTTTCTGCAAGGGCAATCGCATCCCGTTCAGTTTTCATAAAAGCGCCAGCACCTGTTTTCACGTCTAACACAAAGGCGTCTGCNCCTGCCGCTATCTTCTTGCTCATAATAGAGGAGGCAATGAGCGGTATCGATTCAACGGTAGCTGTCACATCCCGCAACGCGTAAAGGAGTTTGTCGGCGGGAGCAAGCTCCCCGGTCTGTCCCACTAGGCAGGCCCCTATCGTATTCACCTGCTCAATAAAGCGCCGTGGCTCAAGTTCCACCTGATAGCCTGGAATGCTCTCCAGTTTATCAACTGTACCACCGGTGTGACCAAGGCCCCTTCCGGACATTTTCGCTACGGGAACACCACAGCTGGCGACCAGGGGAACGACTAAGAGGGTTGTGGTATCGGCAACCCCGCCTGTGGAGTGCTTATCCACCTTAACGCCGTTAATGCCGCTCAGGTCGATAGTGTCACCAGATTCGGCCATGAGCAGAGTGAGATCGGTAATCTCCTCCGGCTCCATACCTTGGAAATAGACTGCCATACTCCAAGCGGACATCTGGTAATCGGGGATCGCTCCCTCAACATAACCTCGCAGTAAAAACTCTAGTTCAGACCTTGTTAGACGTTTTCCGTCTCGCTTTTTGCGGATTAAATCAACTGCCAGCATCCGACAACCTCACCTGCTTTCCGTTATTTGCTTTAGGAAACTCTCGCCAACTGTTTTGTAGTCCACCGCGAAAAAGTGGGCAATTGTTGCTGCCACATCGGCGAATGTCCTGCGTACTCCCANGTTAACCGGGCGTACCTTAGAACCCACGGCCANCAGCGGCACATACTCCCTGGAGTGATCCGTACTGGGTGTAGTTGGATCGCAGCCGTGGTCTGCTACAATTAGCAGGAGATCATCTTCGCCCAGCTCCGCTAGGATTTCGGGCAGACGCAAATCAAACTCCTCTAGACCCTTAGCATAACTCTCTGGGTCGTTGCGATGGCCCCAAAGCATATCAAAATCAACCAAGTTAGCAAAGATCAGACACTCTTCCCGTTTCTCCTGCATCAAGCGCACCGTCTCATCCACGCCCATGGCGTTGTTCTTCGTTGGGAACGAGTCAGAAACACCCCGTCCGGCGAAAATNTCCTTGATTTTCCCAACGCCATAGACGGGTACTCCAGCGCCAATCAGGGCATCCAAAACGGTCGGTTTAATGGGCTCTAGACTGTAATCTCTCCGGTTCGCGGTGCGAGTAAACGAGCCTATCTNACCCACAAACGGCCTGGCTATCACTCGGCCTACCCCATGTTTGCCCTGAAGCATGTCCCTGGCAATAGAGCACCATTCATATAAGGTATCAAGGGGAACCACTTCCTCATGGGCTGCGATTTGGAAGACGCTGTCTGCAGAGGTGTAGACAATGGGATAGCCAGTGCGAATGTGCTCCCCGCCCAACTGCTCAATGATGACGGTGCCTGACGCTGGGAAGTTCCCTAGCGTTTTGCGACCTATGCGCCGTTCAAACTCATCCATAACCTCCGGCGGAAAGCCTTCGGGATAGGTGGGAAACGGAGTTTCTAACACCAGACCCGCCAGCTCCCAGTGTCCGGTGGTGGTATCCTTACCTACCGACATTTCACCCATTTTGCCCCAAGCAGCCTTGGGCTTTTCGGTTGACGGCACGCCCTCTATCTCAATGATGTTTCCCAACCCTAAGCTTTGGGCATTGGGCATCTTCAAGCCGCCTACAGCTCTAGCCACGTTTCCCAGCGTATTACTGCCTTCATCGCCATACAGATGGGCATCGGGTAGCGCCCCCACACCCACGCTGTCTAACACGACTATTATCGCTCGCTTCATTATCCACTCTCCTTCCGGGCTCTGGGATGGGTCCGTTTGTAAACATCGCGGAGTGAGCCCATATCTAAGTGTGTGTAAATTTGTGTAGTAGTAAGATCGGCATGCCCCAACATTTCCTGAACAGAACGCAGATCGGCGCCGCCACGGAGTAAATGGGTGGCAAAGGAATGGCGCAGCATATGGGGGGAAATGTCTTTCTTAATACCCGCCTGCTTTGCCCAGTGCCTCAAGATCTTCCAAAAGCCCTGCCTGGTCAAGCGCCCGCCACGGGTATTGAGGAACAGAGCAGTCTGCCGATGGCTGCGCTGTAGTTTTGGCCTGGCGAACTCAATGTATTTCATGGCAGCCTGGAGGGCATAGGTCCCCAAGGGGACTATTCTCTCCTTACCTCCCTTACCTAAACACCGCACAAAGCCCATCTGGTCAATATCACCCACGTCTAGGTCAACCAGCTCAGATACTCGCAGGCCAGAACCGTAAAGCACCTCAAACATGGCTCTGTCCCGGTAACCGGTGAGCTTGTCCAAAGTGGGCGCAGCAAGAAGGGCAAGTATTTCGGCTTCTGTCAGGATGTCAGGTAGCTTTTGCGGCAGCTTAGGTGATGGCAGATAGGCGCAGGGATTATGGTCTATTTTTCCTTCCCCTTGGAGGTAGTTGTAAAAACTGCGTAGAGAAGCGACCTTCCTCGCCNTTGTCCTGGCAGAAAGTTTCTGGTTCTCCAGGACAGACAAATACGCTTCAATATTTTCCACAGTAACAGCGGACCAGGCCAGAGCATTCTTTTTTAAGAAGGCACCGAACTGTCTCAGGTCACTACCATAGGCATTCACACTGTTCGGTGACAGTCCCTTTTCGATCTGAAGAAAAGCCAGGTACTCGTCTAAAACCTGTGCCCATTGTTTCACGCTNCTTGAACCTCCTTAGAAAACATAACCACTTGCCAGACTGATCAGTATGGGTGTTAGGTAGACCTCTATCAGCGACGCCCCCAGCAGCAGAATACAGCTGCAGATNCAGATAAAGCTGGTACTCAAAAACTGTCCATGGATTTTTTTCTGCGAGAGTCCGACCATCGTTTGAAAGGCGGTAGAGGCAAAAGCTAAAGAGCCGGCCGCCCCAATCATAACTGCCGGAACAGCCAGGAGATTATGGGGCAGTACGGCTGCGGCAGCTAAAATAAGTCCATTGAGCGCGGTTTCTTGAACCAGAAACCCAACAGTAAACCCGAGGACAAAACCTCTGAGAAACACCAGACCCATAATCAGCGGAGCACCGATAACAGTCAAACCCAAAACAAACAAGAGCAGCGCTGTCTTGAGAACGTTGTCCAGTATGCTCTGGTAAAANAGCTGCGTCCCGGCCCCTGCATGGGAACCGTTTTGGGCAATAGAGGCNGAAATATTGGCTAGGAAATTACTCAAATCCTCCCGTTGAGTTGGTGAAAGTTTCTGCGGTGCCAAGGCGCCAAAACCAACACCCAGACTGAAGAGCAGAAAAAGGGCTAAATACAAAGGGAGGTTGCGGTAAAAATACCCCAGAACCAATTCTCCCACAGCACCGACTATGTACATGTCTCTCAACCTCTTTCCTCCAGCGGATCATCTAAGCCTATGCCGGTAGAAAAGGGATTATGTTAGCCCAGGTGATCGGTGGAGTTGAGGCAGCTCACTTCCCAGAGGCACCCCCTATCGTTTCTGGTGTAGGTCAGTCTAGACACGCCGCCATTACTCACCCTAAAACAGTAGGATTTCTCCAGGGGCATGTGGAGAATGCTGGCTATGGCCAGTCGGAGCGTTCCTCCGTGGGACACAAGTACTATAGTCTCTTCCCCGTGTTTGGGAAGATGCTCGTCCATAAAGTCACGAAAGCGTGCCACGACTTCATGGGGTAATTCTCCACCGGGCACGCGCGTTGACAACACATCTTGATAGCGGGTGTAGTAAATCNCCGGATACTGCTCCACAACCTCAGGCCGGGTTAACCCTTCCCAAACCCCAAAAGCCATTTCCCGCAGGCGTTGATCGGGTTTGGCCGCCAGCCGGTGAGGATCAGCGATTATCTCCGCCGTCCGCAGGGCGCGCCCCAGATCGCTGCTGTATACGGCAGTGATGGGCTGTTTTGCCAGATACTCTGCCGTCAGTCTTGCCTGTTTATGGCCGAGTTCAGACAAAGGACTGTCTAACTGCCCTTGGTAGCGATGTTGCTGGTTCCAGAGCGTTTCACCGTGGCGGATCAAAATCACTGTTGTCATTGTCTCACCTCTTCAATCCTTTCGTTACCCTGCCATATTTTCCTCCTCCCCCCGGCAGAAAGGACAGCGAGCCAGCGCGTACGGCAGCGATCTGATCCGCAATCACCGATCCGACCTTGGCGGCGATTTCGTCTAAAGGCAGACGATACAAAACATCGATTTCAGTTCCCACTTCCCCAATCAGCTTAGCGTACATCTTGGGTCCAATGCCAGGCAGGAGGCGGAGCGGTACATGGGCTGTATAAGGGGGCTTGGCCGGCGTTACTTGCGGGTGGTCAGAGATACTTTGCAGGCGGTCCCAAACCCCAGGTACCATGGGGTCTTTGCAGTAAGGACACTCAAAGGTAGGTGTTTCATGGTCCGCCAATCGCTCACACCTAGGGCACCAACTGCGGTAGTATTTCCCTAAACGGGGCTCGAGACCGTGTGTGGCCCAGATGCCCCGGCCCCCATCCTCTAGAGCAGAGCGCCAGGCGCCGAAGTTCAGTTCCGGGAGATTGTAGACAGTGAATTCTCGCCCAATGTTCTGGAGGGAATGGGCGTCCGAATTGGCAAGATAGGCGTAGGGATGGGTATCGGACACAGCGAGTGCCATTTCAGTGTTGGCACTTAAGCCAAGTTCAAGGGCGCTGACCTGACTCGGCTCAGAAAGCATCTCCTCAAGCCTCTTGACGCAGCTGCCGTAGACTCCTTTGTGGGGAGTAAAGGCATGGGCAGCAATGGCCACCCCCTCGAATTCCTTGACTAGTTTCAGCCAGTTAACGGGACTGACCCTTAGCCGCTGGGTTGAAAGGGACGGATTTGTCACATGGGGTTTAAGTGCCGCAGCATAGCCTTGTATGCTTGCCAAATCGGCGAAATAGGCAAGAAAATGGGCCTCCTTCCCCGTATCCTGATGGACTAGTTCCACTTCACTACCAAGAAAGAGGGTAACTCCGTTGAGTAAAGCTCCGCCCCCCACTATGGGTTTGAGTTGGCCCAGTTCATGCAGGGACTNTAAGTCTTGCAGCACACCGCTGCAGGCAGCGTCAACAATACCTACCAAGTCAAGTCCCTTCTGCCCTTTAGCAGTCTGGGTGATACGCTCGAGGGTGAGTGTCCTGGAAGCGGTTATTTTCACCGGTGCACCGCTATTGGTACTACCAATATGGATGTGCAGATCACCGTAAAACAAGGCCAAAGGGAATCCTCCTAGTTAAGCTGAGCCACAAGGGTCCGAGCCGCTGCCAATACGCCGTGGAAAAAGAGGGGATCCTCCTCCACTCCCCGCCCCATAGTACTGAGTGGCAGTCCGGATCGACCGAGACCGCTGAACAGTTCGTCCGTTTCCTCCCAAAATACTTGATGGCGCTTTAACACCAGTTCATCCTCTGCCTGTAAGTGCCTTTCGTAACACCTAGGCAAGGACAGCACGACACTGCCATCCACAACCCTCGTTAGGACCGTTCTGGTATGGTGACTCAGGCCAAAATGCCGCTGGCGTTGATCGCCGTCACTCAAGCGGGGAATGGCAACGGGGACACCGTCTATATGCCGGACTGCATTGAGAAAGATGCCCTGTTCGATGGCAGTAGTGCCCCAGCGAGTGCCTGTACCTACCACACCTGGCCCCATGGCGATCACGGCCAAATCTGCCTTTACCACCAATTTGGCAGCGAGAAGGGCACTGTAAACGTTCACAGCTTCAAAATCGCCGCCAAAGGCATGGCCAAAGGTGATAGCTGCCGTAATTAGGCCCATTTCCTTGAGGCGACGCACCGTCCGGCTGAAGGCGATGGGGAGCGCAGCCCCATCACTCATAAGATACACCAGCCTAGTGCCGGGCCGAAGCTTCCACACGGCCCAGCTGAGGGGTGCCAGCATACTGTGGAGGCTCCCCACTGCCACGGGAAGCCCGTCCAGTGAGTCAGCAGCTGCCAAAAGGTGATGGTACGGGCTTCCCTCTTCTTCCACGCTTAAAACACGGCCTTGGAGAGGCGTATAGCGAAGCTTGATAATATGGCCCAATTTAGAAAGACTACGTTCCCGCCCACATATGGCGAGAACGTAGTGAAAGCCACCGGTACCCAAGCAGAGCTCTTCTGCGGTGGTATTTAACATAACTTCATCCCCGGGCTGACAGGGCCCCGTCAGATCCGGGTAGTTTATTGCAACTGCGTTTCCTTCAGGCAGCTCTACAGTGAGCTCCTGCAGGCCTGGAAAACTGCTTACACTTTGCACAATTCCCTTACGGATGGAACATTCCAATTGCAGTAACCCTCCTCACAAGGACTCTGCTATTGGTATTCCCGCCCCCGCTCTAAAGCTTTCATGTTCAGGGGAATTAGGTGATGGTGGCGCTCAGACAAGACCTGCTCAAGCGATTTTTCCACACTTGCGTCATTTACCAGACCGGTGTTGGCCAAAAACGATCCCAAGAGCACCATATTGGCCACCCTAGCATTGCCCAACTCCTCCGCAATTTCGTTAGCGGGGATAGCCACTACCCGGATATCATCGCGCTCTGGTTTTTTGTCGATGAGGGTGGAATTGTAAATGACAAGGCCGCCTGGGATCACTTCCGGTACAAACCGATCAAAGGATGGAGAGTTCATGATTATAACTGCATCGGGCTTTGTCACTATTGGGGAACCAATGTCTTCCTCGCTCACAACCACGGAGCAGTTGCATGTGCCCCCCCTCTGTTCCGGACCGTAAGAGGGGAACCAGGAGACTGACTTATCTTCCAGCATTCCGGCGTAGGCGATCATCTGGCCTAAGACCAGCACACCCTGACCACCAAATCCGGCGATAACGATTCCAGCCATCACTTGCCCTCCTCTGCCGTTATGTCTTTATACACTCCCAAGGGGTAATAGGGGATCATGTTCTCCGCCAGCCACTCCATACTTTTGGCCGGCGTCATACCCCAGTTCACTGAACAGGTGGACAAGACCTCAACCATGGCAAAGCCTTTATTCTGCTGCTGCATTTCGAACGCTTTTTTGATCGCCCTGCCCGCCTGAATAATGTGCTTAGTATCGTGACTGGACACGCGGGCTAGATAGGAAGGCCCATCCAACGTTGCCAAGAGTTCGCACATCCTGATGGGATAACCTGTTTCTGCCGCCGAACGGCCCCGGGGCGATGTGGCAGTCTTTTGACCAACCAGGGTTGTGGGTGCCATTTGGCCGCTGGTCATACCGTAAATGGCGTTGTTCACAAAAATAACGGTGATGTTTTCACCCCTGGCAGCCGCATGCACAATTTCTCCCATGCCGATGGAGGCCAGATCACCATCACCCTGGTAGGTAAACACCATTTTGTCGGGCAGAACCCGCTTGATTCCCGTTGCCACAGCAGGGGCACGGCCGTGGGCTGCCTGCTGCATATCAACGTTAAAATAGTCGTAGGCAAAAACGGAACAGCCAACACTGGCAACACCTATGGTCTGTTCCCTGATTCCCAGACTATCAATGGCTTCAGCCACCAAACGATGGATCACACCGTGGGTACAGCCAGGACAATAGTGCATGGGACTGTCGGTCATTGCTTCCGGTTTTTCAAAGACCACGCGCATTAGTTACCCCTCCCTTCTAGAATGCTTTCTACTTTCTCCAATACTTCTTCTGGTGTGGGCACCATACCGCCAAGACGGTTAGTGAAATGAACCGGGCTGCGCCCATCCACCGCCAAACGGACGTCTTCCACCATTTGGCCGCCGCTCATTTCCACAACCAAGAACTGCCTCTCCGCCTTTGCTAGCTCGCGAATCTGCTTTTCTGGAAAAGGAAAGAGGGAGATTGGCCGAAACAGGCCCACTTTGAGCCCATCTCTGCGCGCCTGCTCCATGGCGGAACGGGCCACTCGGGCTGAGGTGCCGTAACCGACTAAGATCAGGTCCGCGTCTTTAACGCCCACGGCCTGCCAGCGCACTTCTTCTTCCTTGATCCGTTCATATTTAGCCAACAGCCTGTGATTCACTCTCTCCAGCGATTCCGGCACGATATCCAGGGTGTTAATCACATTAGGTTTGCGGTTCACCGCTCCCGTGGTGGCCCAAGGTTTTTCCACCGGTTCGCTTTTCGTCTCCGCCGAAAACTCAACCGGTTCCATCATCTGACCCAGCGTTCCATCCGCCAGAATCATAACCGGGTTGCGCCATTTGTCCGCTAGCTCAAAGGCGAGCATGGTCAGATCGGCCATTTCCTGCACGCTTCCGGGCGCCAGGACAATCAAACGGTAGTCGCCGTGACCGCCGCCTTTCACCGCTTGAAAATAGTCGCCTTGGCTGGGGTGGATTCCGCCCAGACCGGGTCCGCAGCGCATTACATTCACTATTACGCAGGGCAATTCGCCAGCGGCAATGTATGAGATACCTTCCTGTTTCAAACTGATGCCTGGACTGGATGACGAAGTCATGACCCGTGCTCCAGCCCCCGCTGCACCGTAAACCATGTTTATCGCGGCAACTTCGCTTTCCGCCTGGAGAAACACACCGCCCCTCAAAGGGAGATGTTCAGCCATGTAACCGGGAATCTCGTTTTGGGGAGTAATGGGATAACCAAAAAATGCCTTACAACCAGCCCGAATGGCCGCTTCAGCCAGGGCTTCGTTTCCCCGCATTAACATTCTTGCCATAGGATCACTTCCTTTCGGGACGTTTTCTCATTATCGTCAGGGCCACATCGGGACAGATTGTGGCACAGAATGTACAACCGGTGCAGTTCTCGGGTTGATACGCTTCCACTGGATGGTACCCCTTACTGTTTATGGCCGCCGAAATTCTCAAGACATCATGGGGACAAGCGGTAATGCAAAGACTGCACTCTTTACACCGCTCCTGATCAACAATCACTTGACCCCTCATCTGTTCACCCCCTCCGCACCGTAATCACGTGCTTGTTCTTCACCATTAATCACGCGCCAGGCACCAAAGGCCAGCGCTTCCAGTTCATTCTCGCCAGGCAGTACCCTCACCGGGGCGATATACTCCACTCTCTTGCAAATCTCGCTCACTAACAGGGCAGAATAGGCAAGCCCACCGGTTAAAATGATCCGATCTACCTCGCCGGAGAGCACAGCACTCATCTTTCCTATCTCCTTCGCCACCTGGTAAGCCATGGCTTCTAAACAGAGTCTACTTGCTAGGTCACCTTCCTCTATTCTACGCTCGATCTCACGGCCGTCATTGGTCCCCAAATGGGCTACCAAGCCGGAGTTGCCGATCAGCTTACGCATTATTTCGGCCTTAGTCATGCCAGTATGGAAGTAGTAATCGATGAGCACCCGAGGGGATATGCTGCCGCTTCGTTCGGGGGAAAAGGGTCCATCTCCGGAAAGGGCATTGTTCACATCCACAACCTGGCCCCGGGCATGGGCACCAACTGATATGCCGCCGCCAAGATGGGCCACAATCAGATTCAACTCGTCGTACCTGCGCCCAAGTTCCACCGCCAACCTTTTAGCGTTGGCCTTATGGTTTAGAGCATGGAATATACTGCGGCGCTTAATCTGAGGCAGTCCGGTCTTCCTGGCTACTGGCATCAACTCATCGACCACAACCGGATCAACGATGTAGGCGGGAATATTGAGGCGGACACTCAAATCATAGGCCAGCAGGGCTCCAAGGTTGGAGGCATGGCTTCCGTATTGAGCTTGTTCGAGCTGCCGCACCATAGTCTCATTCACACGGTAGGTGCCTCCCGGGATTGGCGCAAGTAGACCGCCCCGGCCCACTAACGTAGTCAGACTGCTGAGCGGTACACCTATTTCCCCCAGCCAGCGTTCTATTAACTCCTCCCGAAAAGCACGCTGGTCCACAATTGTGTTGTAAGGAGCCAGTTCTTCGTTGGAGTGATGAAGGTTCACGTAGTTAACCTGCTCCGTGTTCCTATAAAGGGCCAGTTTCGTACTAGTGGAACCTGGGTTAATCACCAATATGAGATGCTGCAACAGTTGTCACTCCCTTAATGCTTGGCAGGCTACGGCAATACCGTTCAACTTGCTTTCCATGGAATCTGCCCGGGAAACAAGTACGATGGGACAGCTCGCTCCGTAAATCAAACCGGAGGTGGGCAGATAGCCCAAATAACTGAAAGCCTTGTACAGAATGTTGCCGGAAACGATTTCGGGCACGAGGAAAATGTCTGCCTCCCCGGCTACCGTACTTTCTATCTTCTTCTGCAAAGCGGCCTCTTTGGAAAAGGCATTATCAAAGGCCAAAGGTCCATCTACAATGGCCGGTTTCACGAACTGACCGCGCCTACCCATCTGACTCAAAGCTGCTGCATCAAGCGTTTCGGGCATCTGGGGGTTCACCGTCTCCACCGCTGCCAAGACGGCCACCTTTGGGTTTTCCAGGCCGATGGACCAGGCAAAATCGATAGCATTGTTCAAAATCTGTACCTTATCGGGTAGTTCTGGTCGGATGTTCATGGCCGCATCCGTCAAGAGGGCTAAACGTGGCCCGGGGAGTTCCACAACGGCAATGTGGCTGAGTAAGGCCTGGGCTCGAATACCGTGCTCCTTATTGAGGACAGCACGGAGAATAATGCTGGTACTCAAATTCCCTTTCATGAGCACTGAACAACGTCCCTTTTTGGCCAGACTGACCGCTAGAGCGGCACCTTCAACCGGGTTTGCGGCCGGAACGATGGAAAACGGACCGAGGTCCACTTCGGCTTTGGCAGCCAGAGCCTGGATTTCCGCCGGCGGTCCGGTCACGCACACCTCCCGCAGTAGTCCCTGCTCTACCGCAGCAGAACAAGCCTTCAGCACTCCTTCGTCAACGCCCCAGGCCACCGCAAGGCTTTGACCCGGCAGACCCTGAAGGTTTTTCATTAAACCGGAAAATCCCATGGGCACTTCTCCTTTACTGGTAGATTAGTATGGATTCACCTGAAAAAACACGTTCTGCCCCAGTTAGGAGGGCATTTAGGCCTTGGTTGCCCGGATAGTGGGTCAATCTGCCTAAATAGCCTATTCTCCCTTCTAGGGCGGTAAGAAACGTCTCGTTATTGACCAGCTGTCCCGTTAACAGCACTGCATCAAGCTTCCCTTCCAGCGCAGTGGCGTAAGCTGCAATCTCTTTGGCCACCTGATACACAAAGACCTGCCACACGCCGTCCTCTGCGGTTGAGTCACGGAGTGACTGATCTGCTAGCAGATCGCTGAACTGAACTGACGGCAAGAAGCCTTTGAAGCCCCCTTCCCTTTCGATCATATAAAGGAGCCGCTCTTTATCCTTCACACTCTCACACAAATCGAGCACAGCCTCGAAGGGAAGCCCACCAGCTTGGCTGAAGGCGAAAGGCCCTTCGTGCGCGCTGGAGCCCATGTCTAGGATTCGCCCGCCAGCCANTGCACCGATTTGGACTGTTTCATCTAGATGGGCAACAACATAGCGGCCGTCCCCCTCTAAGCGGGAAAGATATTTCAAGATAAAGCCATCGCCATAGCAGGCCCTGGGAAACTCAGGGGCCGCCCCTATGAGAGCCTGGGGAAAACACTCCTGCGGGCAGGTAGGATCGATGAGATAGGCGGGAATCTCAAGTTCGCAGGATAGCTCCTGAGCCAAAGGCGCTCCGCCCACAGCGGGTGTAGGAAGAACTGATGAAAGGCTGTACAGGCCACTTTTCTCCGCCCCCGATAAGTAGCCGCTTGTTACAATAAATTCGAGGGACTCTAAACCCCCTTGCTCCCTGAGCCAACGCAATACTGTCTCTTTGATTAACCCATTTTCCTTGGGTAGCAGCGGCACTGCTTTGGCCTTGAATTGGGAACTGCGGCCAAGGGCGAGATGCAGTGTGGAGGACTGGGGGTAAATGGCTAGTACAGACACGGGCAGACCTTCTTTCCAGAGGAAATGAAAAAGCAGGTAATCTGTAAATACCTGCTTCATTGACTTTCTATTAAATTACTTCTCTAGTCTTGTTAAGATTCCTGCTCAGGCGGCAAAGCTTCTTTGCGAGATAGGTTGATCCTTCCCTGCTTGTCAATGCCGGTAACTTTGACCAGAATCTCATCGCCTTCCGAGACAATGTCTTCCACTTTCTTTACCCGATGATGAGCGAGTTGGGAAATGTGGACCAGACCTTCCTTGCCAGGCAGAATCTCCACAAAGGCACCGTATTCCATCACCCGTTTAACTGTACCGAGATACTTCTCACCTACCTCGGCATCTTTCGTATAGTACTCAACCAACTGACGGGCTTTTTCACCACCGCCGCCTTCCGAGGAGGCAATGTAGACGGTTCCATCGTCTTCAATGTCAATGCTGGCGCCTGTCTCTTCGATGATCTTGCGGATCACCTTGCCGCCAGGTCCAATTACGTCTCTAATTCTGTCCACTGGGATCTGCAGCGTGATGATGCGCGGAGCATAAAGGGAGAGCTCGGGCCTGGGAGCGGCAAGAGCCTCACTCATCTTGTTGAGGATGAACAGTCTTCCCTGTTTTGCCTGTTCAAGGGCTTCAGCCATAATCGCCCGGCTTACGCCGCCGATCTTAATGTCCATTTGCAGCGCAGTGATTCCAACTTCAGTTCCGGCTACCTTAAAGTCCATATCACCAAGGGCGTCTTCCATGCCTTGGATATCGGTGAGGATGGTGTAATCGCTATCCATCATCATCAAGCCCATGGCAATTCCCGCTACCGGACGCTTAATCGGCACGCCGCCGTCCATCAAGGCAAGGGTGCTGCCGCACACACTGGCCATGGAGGAGGAACCGTTGGACTCCAAAATCTCAGACACGAGGCGGAGCGTGTAGGGGAATTCTTCCTTGTCCGGGATGACCGGAAGCAATGCCCTTTCAGCTAAAGCACCGTGGCCGATTTCACGCCGTCCCGGTCCCCGAATGGGCCTTACTTCACCCACACTGTAAGGTGGGAAGTTGTAGTGATGAATGTAGCGTTTGCTCTCATCATTTGTCAAGTCGTCAAGCAGCTGGGCGTCGGATTTGAGGCCTAACGTCAAAGCGGTGAGTGCTTGGGTCTGTCCTCTGGTAAATAGGCCACTACCGTGCACCCGGGGCAGAATCCCCACTCCGCAGCTGATGGGACGGATTTCGTCCGGCTTGCGGCCGTCTGGGCGCAGCTTATCTTTGGTGATCGAGCGGCGCACTTCTTCTTTCAAAAGAATATCGAACGCTTTGCCAATATCTTTCTGCTTCTCCTCGTACGCTTCTTCGCCGAACTCGGCTATGTAAGCGCTGTGGGCCTGTTCTTCAACTGCAGCGATAAGACTTTCCCGTTCCAGTTTCTCAAATGTTTGAACCGCTTTGGGTAGGCTTTCTGCAGTCTTTTCCCTGACCCAAGCCAAAAGGGATTCTTCCACTTGGAACACAGGCACTTCCACTTTTTCCTTACCAATCTCTTCCCTAATCTGTTCCTGCAGCCTACAGAGCTCTTGAATGAACCTATGGCCGTAGGTAATGGCTTCCAAAGCCACATCCTCGGACACCTCGTTAGCGGCCGCTTCAACCATCATAACAGCCTCTTCAGTACCGGCTACAGTCAAATCCAACTCCGATACAGCCTGCTGCTCCAAAGTGGGGTTGATAACGAACTCACCGTTCACATAACCAACGTTTACACCGCCGATTGGCCCATCAAAGGGAATGTCGGAAACGTGCAGAGCTGCACTGGCTCCGATCATAGCGGCGATTGTGGGTGAGTTGTTCTTGTCCACCGACAGGATTGTGGCAACAACATGAACGTCATTGCGGAACCCATCGGGAAACAGAGGACGCAGGGGACGGTCGATCATACGTGCTGAAAGAATAGCATCTTCGCTCGGCCTACCTTCCCTTCTGCCCCAACCCCCGGGAATTTTCCCCACTGAGTAGAGACGCTCTTCATAGTCCACCAACAGTGGGAAGAAGTCAATGCCTTCTCTGGGTTCTTTGCTCATGGTGGCGGTAACAAGCACGGCTGTGTCGCCATAACGAACCAACACCGATCCGTTCGCCTGTTTAGCCAGACCACCAAATTCGAGAACTAGCGGTCTGCCGCCGAGTTCCATACGAAATTCAGATATCGTGGTGATCATACTCTTTTTTTACCTCCATCTATGTTCTTTAGGCTCACTTTTAGTATAGCCCACTTAACCTCTTTAGCAAATTATAAAAAAAGCGGGGCTACCCGCTTTTTTACCGGCGCAAACCTAGCTCTTGAATGAGTGTACGGTAGCGCTCAATGTCTTTTTTCATCAGATAGTTTAACAGGCCCCTTCTCTGCCCGATCATTTTATACAGGCCCCTGCGGGAGTGATGATCGTTTTTGTGCATCTTAAGATGCTCCGTCAACTCTTCGATCCTCTTGGTGAGCAGGGCAATCTGTACCTCGGGGGAACCCGTGTCATTATCGTGTCTACTGAACTGCTCAATAATACGGTTTTTCTCTTCTTGTGTGATCAAAATCGCACCTCCATTTTTGTAAAACTCCACTTCCCAAGAAAAACGCCGGAGATACGCTTTTCCTAGTAAAGGGTTTCCACTTGTTATCTTAGCACAATTCGCCCGTCTTGTAAATGAAATCTCTGCAACAATTGTCTGGCGATACGCACATCTTCTTCGATCTGCTCCTGCAGCTGGGCCGCGGATTCGTACTTGTGAATGCCTCGCTGACGGTAGAGGAACTGAACCTCCAGTCTCTCACCGTACAGATCTCCGCTGAAATCGAGGATGTAGACCTCAAGTGTCTGGACCGTTCCAGAAAAGGTTGGGTTTTTACCTATGGAGGCAACGGCAGGTACTCCCCTACCATCGGGCAGTGTACACCAAGTGAGGTAAACCCCCTCCGGCGGCAGCACCATTCTGGGGTCAATTTGCAGGTTGGCTGTGGGAAAACCCAACAGTCTGCCCCTACCCTCACCGTGAACGATCCTACCACTGTAGGTAGGAAAATAACCCAAATAGCGGGCAGCTTGTTCCAACTCGCCGTCGGATATTAGACGGCGTATCAAAGTGCTGCTGATCGCCTCTTCTCCATTGACCTGAACAGCCCCAACCTCCGTAACGGTGAATCCTAGAGAAGCACCCATTTCCTTCAGAAACGCGCAGTCTCCTGCTCTACCCCGTCCAAAGCGAAAGTCAAAACCGCAAACTATATGCTTAGCGTTCAGCTGCCTCACCAAAATATTACGGACGAAATGTTCTGCCTCCATGGAGGCGAACTCGATGGTAAAGGGAAGCCACGCTACCTCCTCAATGCCATAGGCAAAAAACCTTTCCACCTTGCCTGGGAAAGAGGTGATCAGTCCATATTTCCCCTTGAAATACTGTTCCGGCGGTACATCGAAGGTGAATACACAGCTTGTACCACCAGCTGGGCGGTTTTTTATCGTTTCCGCCAAAAGGTGCTGATGCCCCCTGTGCACACCGTCAAAGGTACCTAAGGCAACGCTGCGGCCGGCGGATTCTCTTTTTCTAATCCATTTAATTTCCAGTGTCTATCCCCCCGCAAAAACCCGGAAGGGTTGGCATATTAGTTTGTTAGTTCTCTTTATTTCAGCCAGGGCCAAAATCTCTTCATCGACAGACATTAACACAACCTGCTCTCCCACTACAAGTGAGGTAGGTACATCCACCAGATGTTCAGGCAGAATGAAATTACCGTGCTTCAGCCGCTCCTCCACGAGGGGATGGACTTTCACCTTGGGCCAATCGGGCAGGGCCGTCTCCATGGGCAGAAGAAAACGGTAATCCCCCCCACCCGCCAACTCCTCTATCTCTTCAAGAGTGTACGCCTGGTCGCTGGTGAAAGGACCACTGGCAGTGCGAGTCAGGAAGGATAAATGGGCGGGAACGCCCAGTTCTGTGCCGATATCATGGCAGAGAGTTCGGATATAGGTACCCTTGGAACAGGAGATATGCAGCAGTACTCTGGTTCCAAAGGTGAGCTTGTACTCATCTTCGCTCCAAATCCGTTCCACATGGATTGAATAGATTTCCACCTGGCGGGGGGTACGTTCAATGGACTTACCCTCCCGGGCTAACTGGTAAAGCCGTTTACCCTCAACGCGCACAGCGGATGCCATGGGCGGGACCTGTTCAATGGTGCCCTTGAACTTAGCCAAAGCCTCCCCCAGCCTGTATGGCGTCAGGGAAAAATCGGTTTTCAGTTCTACCGTTTCACCGGCACCATCCTGCGTGGAAGTTGAAAGGCCCAGCGTTAGTTCGGCTGTATAAGCCTTGTCATGTTCCAACATATACTGGGAAAGTTTGGTCCCCTGGCCCACAACCAGGGGCAACACGCCACTGGCACCAGGGTCAAGAGTACCGGTATGCCCCACCCGTTTGGTTTTCAGCACACGCCTGAGAAAGGCAACGGCCTGATGGGAACTCATGCCCGCAGGTTTGAGCAGGTTAACTATCCCGTTCATACCGTTCACCCACTGTTAAATACTCTTTGGCAGCCTCAACCACCTCAGCTGTCACTATATCCAAGTCACCCGTGATGCTCGCTCCTGACGCCAGGCGATGTCCACCGCCACCGAACTGGCGGGCAAGGCTGCCCACGTCAACGTTGTTTGCCCGAAATCCGATGCGAATCTGATTCGGTTCAGTCTCCCGGAAGAGTATGGCAATTTCCGCTGTATCCACCGCGCGAATATAGCTTATAAGCTGGTCATGTTGGCTGGGATCCCAGCCGAACTTCTCGTAGTCTTCCAGACTGACCGCTGCCCAGACTAGGCGTCCATCCTCCGTCGTTTCCAGCTTGGACAGGGTGTGCCCCAACAACCGTAGAAAACTGAGAGGATGGGAAGCAAATATCTCCCGGGCCAAAACGTCGGGTTCCAGGTCGTACCTCAACAGCTCTGCTCCGATCTCCAGCACTTCAGGAGTGGTGTTGGAGTAACGAAAACCACCCGTATCACCTAAAATACCGCCATAAAGNGGCACGGCAATTTCCCTGCTGAGGGAAACACCCAGCTCCCTAAGGAGCCGGTAAATGATCACAGAGGTGGCAGCCTCTTTGGGAGCAACATAGACAACGTCTCCCAGGCCCCGCTCTCGCTCATGGTGATCGATGTTCACAAGCCTCTTAGCGGATAACACGCTCTGAGCCAAACTGCCAGTTCGTTCCGGTTCACAGTCCACTACGATCACGCAACTTTCCCCGGGATCAAAGCCCCTAGGAAGGTATTCTATCCAGTCAAGTCCGGACCAGCTCAGGCCGGCGGGAATCGGATCACCACTGATCAGTCGACAGCGTTTCCCCATTTTACGCAAGCCAAAATACAGCCCCAGCATTGAGCCGAGGCTGTCATGGTCCGGCCTCTCGTGGCCAACGATGATAAAATCATCGTTACTCTTCAAATAAACAGCTACTTCACCAAGTGTGTTCATTCTTCGTCCTGTTCCCCATCCTCCCCGCTCTGAAGCGTTCTGAGCAGAGCGTTCATCTTAAAACCATACTCAAGCGAGGGATCGAAGTGGAAACTGATTTCAGGTATATGTCTGACCCTTATTCTTTTGGCCAGTTCTGAACGGATAAAACCCTTAGCTCTATCCAAACCTTCCAGCGTGTTTGCCCGCTCTTCTTCCGAACCGAGCATGCTGAAATAGATCTTAGCAAAGGAGAGATCCCTGGATACGTCCACATCGGTGATGCTGAGCATGCCCAGACGGGGATCCTTCACTTCATTGGCTACAATCGCGCTTACTTCGCGCTTTATCTCCTCGGCAACCCTAACGTGCCTGCTTGTTGCCATGCTTATCACTCCTAGAGAGTTCGTTCTACCTTGACCATGGTGAAGGCCTCGATAACGTCGCCTTCCTTAACGTCATTGTAGCGCTCGATACCGATACCGCACTCATACCCTTGGGCAACCTCTCGGACGTCATCCTTAAAGCGCCTGAGGGAAGAAATCTGCCCTTCGTGAATAATCACGTTATCCCGCAGGAGGCGAATCTGTGCCGAACGGACAATTTTCCCTTCCTGCACGTAGCAGCCGGCCACCACAGCACCTGGCACCTTAAAGGTCTGCCGGACTTCAGCTCTGCCCAGCACCTGCTCTTTATACTCAGGATCGAGCAGACCAACCATGGCTGCTTCCACATCGTCTAACAGATTGTAGATGATCCGGTAAACGCGAATATCAACGCCGTCCCGTTCCGCGGCCCGGCGGGCGTTGGGTTCGGGTCGGACATTAAAGCCGATAATCACCGCATTGGACGCGGCTGCCAAGAGAACGTCTGATTCGGAAACGGCACCTACTGCCTGGTGAATAATATTGACCTTAACTTCGTCTGTGGATAGTTTCTCCAATGAGGCGCGAACGGCTTCAGCAGAACCGTGCACGTCCGCCTTGACTACCAGATTCAGTTCCTTCACTTCGCCTTCTTGAATGCGTTGGAACAGATCATCCAAGCTTACTCGGCTGCTGCGGCTGAGATCCCGCTCCCTCTGTTTTTCCTGTTGCAGGCTTGCCACTTGGCGAGCGGTTTGTTCATCCTGGACAACCACGAACGGATCGCCGGCCTCAGGCACACCATCAATACCCAGTACCTCTACGGGCATGGCCGGTCCGGCTTCCTGAACGTTCTGGCCCTGGTCGTTAACGAGGGCACGGACTTTACCGCATTCATTACCCACTACAAAGGCATCGCCTACTCTGAGCGTACCGGAGGAAATCAGGACAGTGGCAACGGGTCCCCGTCCCCGGTCTAACTGAGCTTCAATAACGGTTCCACGGGCAGGACGCTCCGGATCTGCTTTAAGGTCCTCCATCTCTGCCACTAAGAGGATCATATCCAAAAGCTCATCAATACCTTCGCCTTGGAGGGCAGAAACTTCTACAGCAATGGTATCGCCGCCCCACTCCTCCACTACCAGCCCATGTTCAGTCAGCTCCTGCTTAACCCGATCTGGATTAGCCGCAGGCAGATCCACCTTGTTGATGGCTATAATGATGGGTACACCGGCAGCCTTAGCATGGTTGATCGCTTCAACCGTTTGGGGCATTACGCCGTCATTAGCGGCCACTACCAAGATAGCAATGTCCGTAACTTTAGCGCCTCTGGAGCGCATGGCCGTAAAGGCTTCGTGCCCGGGTGTATCCAAGAATGTAATTCTATTGTCGTTATACACAATCTGATAAGCACCAATATGCTGGGTAATCCCACCGGCTTCAGTAGCGGTTACCCTTGTCTTCCGGATAGAGTCCAACAGGGTGGTTTTTCCGTGGTCAACGTGACCCATGATGGTCACTACCGGCGGTCGTGTAACCTGTTTTTCTGGATCATCTGCAACCTCAGCAAAGACCTGTTCAGCCAAATCCATTTCGGGCTTAGCTTCCACTCCGAACTCAGCGGCCACTATAGCAGCTATATCGAAGTCGATGGATTGGGCCAAGGAAGCCATTACACCGATTTTCATCAGTTCCTTAATCAGCTCCGCTCCGTTTANTCCCAGTGCATCGGCCAGTTCCCTGACAGAAACGGTTTCCGGCAGCGTGATTTCCTTCTTTGTCTGCTGTTTTTCTTTGCGGCGTCCCTCTGTTCTCCTATCGCCCTTTTGCTTTTTGGACTTAGAGCGCTTCTTGGGAACATCCCGCTCTTCCACATCTTTTGGACTGTTCCGTCTAATTATCTTCTCAACCTTAGGTTGCTCGATTTCCTCAACATCGTCTTCAACAACTAAAACGGGATCTTCTTCCTGGGGCTTAAAATGATCGCGGATCAGCGCAGCAACATCCCCTTCAATACTGCTCATGTGACTGGAGACCTCTTCGCCTAATTCGTTTAGGAAAGAGATTATCTCCTTGCTTTCTATATCGAGTTCTTTTGCCAACTCGTAGATCCTTATTTTCTTCATCAACATCACTCCTTGTTTTTCTCCTGCACTGACCCCACAATTTCCTTACCAATTACGTTGGCAAAATTTCGATCGATAACACCGACGACAGCCCGCGGCGATTTACCTATTGCATGCCCCAAACGTTCCTTTTCACCAAAAACAAAGTACTCCACATCGTGTTTTTGAGCCAGTGATTTAAACTTGTTGTAGGTGTTGGAAGAGGCATCACTTGCAATCAACATGAGAAAGACCCGGCGCTTAGCTAACGTTACCTCTAGGGCTTGTTCACCGGACACCACTCTGCCCGCTCGCTGAGCAAGTCCCAGGTAATTATATACTCGTTTCATCCAAAACCTTTCTGATCTCTTCCAAAACTTCAGCACCTACAGTAACGCCTAACGCCCGCTCAATCTGCTTCCCCTTTACCGCCAAATCAAAACAGGTAGTGCTATGGCAGAGGTAAGCTCCCCGACCCGAACGCTTACCCGTCAGATCTAACTCTACCTTTCCCTCCGGATCGCGCACGATGCGGACCAGTTCCTTTTTGGGAAAGGATGATCGACAGCCAACGCAAGTGCGCATGGGAACATGTTTCCTTCTCACCGAAGATCACCTATTTCTCATCATCAAATTTGAAGTCGATGGACTGCAGCTGTGATAAATCGGTAATAACCATTTCCTTTTTCTTCTTCCCCTTGTCCGGTTCCTGCTTTGACCCGGAGGTATCGGCCTTGTCATCCTTTTCGCCTTTCTCTTCCTTCTCTTCTTCGACGTTATCTAAGGCAAAGGCACCGAAACGTTCCTGCCAACTCTTGCGTTTGGTCACATTAGTTAAGCTGGCAAGTTCCTCCTCACTGATTTCAACGGGTGCAGGTTCCGCATCTTCTACAGCCTCCGGTTCCTCCTGTACAAGTTCTTCCTCTGTTGTGCCTATTTCTACTTCTTCTCGTAGCTCTTCGTCCTCGACTTCTACAGTCTCAACGACTTCTTCCTCAAGAAGTTCTGTCTCAGCCTCAGCTTCAGCCTTGGCAATATCGTAAGCGGCAAAGAACTCTTCTGCCTGCTCAACGTCTTTAATATCGATTCTCCAACCAGTTAGGCGTGCGGCTAAACGGGCATTCTGCCCCTCTTTGCCGATGGCCAAGGAAAGCTGGTCATGGGGGACAACTGTGTAAGCCACGTTTTCTTTTTCATCGAGACGGACATACAGGACTTTGGCTGGACTCAAGGCATTCTTAATAAACTCCTCAATGTTGGGAACCCACTCAATGATATCAATCTTCTCGTTGCCCAGCTGATCCACAACCGCCTGCACCCGGGAACCCCGGGCGCCTACGCAGGCTCCTACCGGATCAATGTCCGAGTTTCTGCTGTATACAGCTACTTTTGAACGATTGCCCGCTTCTCTGGCAACCGCCTTAATCTCCACCTCACCGCTCTGGATCTCAGGTACTTCAAGCTCAAAAAGGGCCCGCAGCAGTCCAGGGTGGGTACGGGAAAGAAAGACCTGCGGTCCCCTGCTGCTTTGGCGCACTTCGTTGATATAAAAGCGCAGTTTTTGGTGCTGTCTGTACTGCTCATTGGGAATCTGTTCGCTCATGGGCAGAATAGCTTCCACGTCGCCCAAATCAACAATGAGCTGACGGCGGTCCGGCCTTTGGACAGTTCCTACCACCACATCCCCTTCACGATTGGAGTAGAGATCGTAGACGATGGAGCGCTCCGCTTCCCTGATCTTCTGGATCACTACCTGCTTTGCTGTCTGGGCAGCTATACGCCCAAAATCAGCGGGTGTTACTTCATTTTCAACAATGTCGCCCACTTCGTAGGATGGGTCAATCTCCAGCGCATCTTCCAGCGCTATCTCGATCGTATCGTCCTGCACTTCCGGTACAACTACCCGCCGCGAATAGACAGCGATTCTTCCGGTTTTCGGATCGAGTTCGACCCTGACAGCCGAAGACGAACTGGCTCCATAGTTTTTCTTATACGCGGAAACGATGGCCGTTTCGATGGCATCGATTAGTACTTCCGCAGCAATGCCCCGTTCCCTCTCCAATTCGTTTAACGCACCGATTAACTCCAAATTCATTCCTAGACCTCCACCCTAGAACTCCAAAGCCAAATTGGCCTTGGCTATCAAATCGAGGGGAATCTCGATCACTTCCCCTTCAAATTCCAACAGCACTTGATCGTCCCGCAGTCCCTGTAGAATCCCTTTGAACTTCTTGCGTCCGTAGACACCGCTGTAGGTGCGAATCTCCGCAAGCCGTCCAGCAAAGCGTTGAAAATCCTTTGCTTTCTTCAAAGGCCGTTCCAAGCCGGGAGATGACACTTCCAGTGAGTACGAACCCCGGATTGGATCCTCCTCGTCGAGTTTCTTGTCCAACACTAGACTGACCGCTTGGCAGTCATCGATGGTGATGCCGCCTGGCTTGTCAAGGAAAACCCGGAGTACCCAGCCGCGCTGTTCTTTAACATATTCCACATCGACCAGTTCTATTTCCTGATCAGCAACTATCTCTTCTACCCAGCCGCTAACAAGCTCTTCTATGTTCTGTCTGCTCATTATTTACAGCCGCCCCTTTAGAATCTTGGTACTGTTTTCTGAGGCTATACGTCAAAAGAGTGGGTAAATCCCACTCTCCCGGCCAGTCCTCAGTTAACACACCTTATTATACCATAAAATCTAGAAAAGTGTCAATTGGTTCGTTTCGGGCAGGCCTTGCAGGCACCCGTGTGCCCGTAGGGTCTCAACCACTGCTTTCGTAATTCCAGATCTTTGGCGCAGGTCTTCGATGGAGATAAATTCCCCTTCTTCCCTGGCCTGGGCTATTCTGGCAGCGGCATTGACACCCAAACCCTGGAGCGATGCCAAGGGTGGACGCAGGGCGTCGTCCTCAATGAGAAANCGCTGTTGGTCCGATTTGTAAAGATCCACCGGNAAAAACCTTATCCCCCGGACCATGGCTTCCAACACAATCTCCAGCTGAGTCACCATAGAGCGTTCCCGAGCTGTGGCGTCAAAGCCCTTGGCGTTAATGGTCTCAATCTCGGCGCGGATACGGCCTTCTCCGGCGCACACCAGGTGGGCGTCGAACTCACCTGAGCGCAGCGAGAACAATGCAGCGTAGAACGCGAGGGGATAATGGACTTTAAAATAAGCGATCCTAAACGCCATCATGACGTAAGCGACCGCATGGGCCTTAGGGAACATGTAACTGATTTTCTTGCAGGAATCCAGATACCATTCGGGGACATTGAAACTGCGCATCAGCTTCTCATCCTCTTCCGTCAGCCCCCTACCCCGGCGAACCTGCTCCATAATGCGGAAGGCATCGCCCGCCTCCAATCCCATCAGCATCAGATACGTCATAATATCATCCCGGGTGGCAATTACTTCGCTTAAGGTAAGCGTCCCAGCTTTCACCAAATCCTGGGCGTTATTCGTCCAGACATTGGTTCCGTGGGAAAGACCGCTGATGCGGATCAGGTCGCTGAAGGTTTTTGGTTTGGTCTCGGTCAGCATCTGCCTGACAAATCTGGTACCAAACTCGGGAATTCCCAACGTTCCGACGAAAGTGCCAATCTCCTCCTCGGTTACACCCAGAGTGTCTAGGCTGGAGAACAAACACATGGTTTCCGGATCGTCCAGGTCTATCTCAAGAACCGGCACACCAGTCAAATCCTGAAGAAAACGCAGCATGGTAGGATCGTCATGGCCAAGAATGTCCAGCTTCACCAGGCTGTCGTCTAGGGCATGGTACTCAAAGTGGGTGGTAATAGTCCCACTGGCCGAGTCGTTAGCCGGATACTGGATGGGCGTGAAGTCTAAAATGTCCATCTCCGGCGGTACAACCACCATACCGCCTGGATGCTGACCCGTTGTCCGCCGCACACCGGTCAGTTTTTTCACTAACCTGTTCACTTCCGCCGGTCTTTTGGTCATTTGGGTCTGTTCTAAAAAGTTCATAATGAAGCCGTAGGCGGTGCGTTCGGCTAGGGTGCCGATGGTCCCGGCTCGATAGACGTTTTCTTGTCCCAAAAGCTCTTCCGTGTACTTGTGGATCTCCGCTTGGTAATCACCACTGAAGTTGAGATCGATATCGGGCACTTTATCGCCGTGGAAGCCCATGAACACCTCAAAGGGGATCTCAAACCCATGGCGCTGCAGAAGCTCACCGCATTCCGGACAGTCCTTCTGCGGCAGATCGACCCCACAGCCTACCTCACCTTTCACAAAAAACTCGGTCCAATGGCAGCTGCCGCAGATGTAATGGGGCGGCAGGGGATTCACTTCGGTAATACCGCACATGGTAGCAACCAAAGAAGAACCGACTGAACCTCTGGAACCCACCAAATAGCCTTCATCCATAGATTTTTTTACAAGTTTGTGGGCGATCACATACAGCGAAGCATAGCCATTACCCGTAATTGCCTTCAGTTCCCGGTCCAACCGGGCTTGTACTATCTCCGGCAGATCAGGGCCGTATACTGTGTGGGCACCGGCATAGGTCAGTTCGTGCAGCATCACATCTGCATTCTCAATCTTGGGCGGATGGAGTCCCTGGGGTACGGGGGACAAATTCTCCACCTGAGCCGCGATTAAGCGCGAATTGGTCACCACAACCTCCTGGGCCTTCTCTGGGCCTAAGTAAGCGAACTCCGCCAGCATCTCCTGGGTTGTCCGGTAAAAGAGGGGGGCCTGCCGCTCAGCATCGGCAAAACCGTGACCTGCCAAAAGGATAGAACGGACTAAGCTGTCCTCCGGTCGGAGGAAATGGGCGTCACCGGTGGCCACAACCGGAATGCCAAGCCTCTCTCCTAACATTACGATCTGCTGATTAATTCGAATGAGGTCCTCTTTGGTACGAACGTTAATGCCCTCCGAGGGCATACTGAGCAGAAACTCATTATTTTCCAAAGGCATAATTTCCAAATAATCATAGAAAGAGGCTATTTCCATCACTTGCGGGCTTTGCTGCAGGATGGCACGGTACACCTCCCCCGCTTCACAGGCCGAACCTAAAATAAGTCCCTCTCGGTACTGTTTAAGGAGATCTCTGGGGATGCGGGGCCGATGGTAGAAATAATTGAGGTGCGATTCGGATACCAGACGATAAAGGTTCTTCAAACCAGTCTGATTTTTGGCTAAAATGACAATGTGATAGCCCCGTTCTCTGGAATCTGGGTCGTCTATCAAATAGCCTTCCACACCGTATATGATCTTTACCCCATGCTTCTTCCCTGCCCGGTAGGCATCGGGAAAGGCCTGCACCACACCATGGTCCGTTATGGCAATGGCATCGTGGCCTAACGAGGCAGCAAGCTCTACCGCTTGGTCAACATCGATTACCCCATCAAGGCCGCTCATTTTGGTATGAAGGTGGAGTTCAACTCGTTTTTCCATTGCATCATCGCTCAACCCGGGTGGTGATTCTACCATGCAGACGGACTGGACCATTAGGGCAAGTTGGTTATCAAAGGGTTGGAACTGCAGGTTTCCCCGGACTTTCACCCAATCGCCCGTCTTCAGCGTTAAATCGGCGGCGTCATTGACAAACACCTTACAGCTGAGTGTATCCGTTCCATCATAAACGTCAAACATAACCAGTATCGAATCGGAGCGGGTTGTCCGGCTGGAGAAATCTATCACTTCACCTAAAATGACGACGCCGGGGGCTTCTTCCTGCAAATCGGCAATGGGTACAGCTTCTCCCCGGATGGAATCAACCAACAGGTTGCGTCGACGTCCACGATTTCGTCCCCGGTTGTTATTGCTCCCGTTATTTCCATTACCATTTTTTGCTTCAGCGGCCGCTGCTACCTGGATCGAATTTACCTGCTCAATCGCCTTTCTCAGGTAGTAATCGTCGCTCTCCTTTTCTTCCCAAACAAAGCTAACCTCCGCAACTTCCGGTACTGCCGCTTTTACAGCATCAGCCACTTCAGCCCACAGCTCGGCACTTCCTTTCTGCGCTCCGCGCAAAAAAAACACCCACTTGTGGCGCTCTGGATCGATCCCGATTTCTTTGATTGAAACTTCAGCAAGGAGGGGGTCCCCGTGCAGTGAGCTCAAAAAGTCGTCTTTCTCAGGTCTTAGGAAATATGATGGCACAAGACTCACTCCCAAACACAAACGTTCAGCGATTATTCGCCGTCTACATCTGCCAACGACTTGATAATGTCTTTGTACATCTCCATTCTAGCCTTCAGCCCTTTAGCAAAACCCAATTTCTCTTCCTTTACAATTTGGGACAGGGCCGGTAGGGGCACCTTGGCAATTTCCACACCGTGCCGTTCGGCGTAGCGGGTCAAGGCTACCTCCACTCCGTAGCGGCTTTCCTCCAAGTGGGGCACCTGGTTAAACAGGGCTTTGGTAACTGCCCGCTGCCCTGATAGGGACGGAGCAAGCTTCTGGGCTAAATCGGTGGATGGGCGGCCATCGGAAAAGACACCGATACTCATCTCGGTCAGGCCTGATAACACTGGCTGGAGCAGCGCTTCTACGTGTTCGGTGCGCAGACCAACCAGATCCGCGTCAATGAAGACTAATACATCGCANTCCGTTTGATCCGCACCCGCCTTCATGGCACCGCCCTTCCCGAGGTTTACCTCCAGGTTCACAACAGTAACAGGGTAGTTCGAACCTACCTGAGCAGTACCATCGGTGGATCCATCGTTTACTAGAATAACTTCATCTACAGATGGACAGTTGAGGAGGGTCTCTAAGACCACTCCTACCGTCTGTTCTTCGTTGTATGCAGGAACAATGGCCGCCACACTCACTACTGATCGCCGTCCTTTATTATCCTTTCAATGTAGGAAACAATGTCGTCTAAGGGTACTTCCGTTTTTTCCTTGCTGCGGCGCAATACAACCTCGGCGTTTCCGCTCTGCAGCGACCTTGGCCCCACGTTGATCCTGATGGGAAAGCCAATTAAATCGGCGTCCTTGAACTTCACACCGGGCCGCTCGTCCCGATCATCGAGTACCACCTCCACACCCGCCTGTTGGAGACGCCTGTAGATATCCTCAGCCGCTTCCGCCTGGGCAGGGTCCTTGGCGCTGATGGGTACCACAATGACCTGATAGGGAGCAATACTTATTGGCCAGATAATACCGTCTTCATCGTTATTTTGCTCGATTACGGCAGCTACCGTGCGGCCCACCCCAATGCCATAGCAGCCCATCACAAAGGGTGTTTCTTCCCCTGTGTCCTGCAGGAAAGTGGCACGGAGAGCCTCGGAGTATTTAGTCCCCAATTTGAACACTTGGCCCACTTCGATTCCCCGGGCACCCTTAAGCGCTGCGCCGCAGCGAGGACAGGGATCGCCTGGCTCGATCAGGCGCAGATCGGCAAACAGCTTAATGGAAAAGTCGCGGTCCAAATTGACGTTGATAATATGATAGTCAGCCTTGTTTGCCCCTGCAACTGCATTCACCATGCGTCCCACAGCATAATCCGCGTATAGGGGGATTTCCAAACCAACGGGCCCACTAAAGCCTAAGGGGCCTCCAGTAACCGAATATATGGTTTCTTCATCTGCCAACTCAAGCACATCGCACTTGAGCAGTTTCTGGAACTTAATCTCATTGAGGTTATGATCACCACGGACCAGGACAGCGACGGGTTTGCCGTCCGCCTTATAAATCAGCGTCTTAATGCAGTCCTTTGCTTCCACGTTCAAAAAAGCGGTGATTTGATCAATGGTAGAAGCACCGGGTGTGGCTACCTCTTCACAGTCCGCCCACTGCCCTTCTGCATCTACCTTTTCAGAGGGCACCCCTTCTGCCCGTTCAACGTTTGCTGCGTAGCCGCAGCTCTCACAATGCAGAACCAGATCCTCGCCTGAGTCAGCCAGGACCATAAACTCGTGGGTCACATCTCCCCCAATGGCGCCGGAGTCAGCTTCTACCGGAACCGCATCCACCCCACAGCGGGCAAATATCCGCTTATAAGCATCGAAGGCCAGACGATAACTTTCATCCAAGCCAGCTTCGTCCCGATCAAATGAATACATGTCCTTCATAATGAACTCACGGCCGCGCATTAGACCAAAACGGGGCCTGATCTCATCCCTGTATTTGTTCTGGATTTGATACAGACGCAGGGGCAGCTGGCGGTAGGAGCGTACCTCGGAGCGAACCAATGCGGTTACGATCTCCTCATGGGTTGGCCCGAGGCAGAACTGACGCCCATGCCGATCGTTCACGCGGAACATCTCCGCCCCGTATTCGTTCCAACGTCCCGACTCCTGCCAGAGCTCGGCTGGCTGGACGATGGGCAGGAGCACTTCTTGTCCTCCAATTGCGTCCATTTCTTCCCTAATAATCTGCTCAACCTTACGGATTGCCCGCAGCCCCAAGGGTAGATATGTATAAACCCCAGCAGCGGCACGGCGCAAAAGCCCAGCCCGCAGCATGAGTTGGTGGCTGACTATCTCCGCCTCCGCCGGTGTCTCCCTTAGCGTGGGGGAATAAAGCTGTGACATTAACATGATACTTCACCATCTTCCTCAAGCAGTTTGTAAGCTTCAGCAACTAATTCATCAACAAGATCTTCCTCCGGCACTCGGCGCAGCAGTTTGCCGTGGCGGAATATGATTCCCACGCCGTTGCCCCCTGTAATACCCAGGTCAGCATGGCTTGCCTCCCCGGGTCCGTTCACGATACAACCCATAACAGCAATCGTGATAGGCAGAGGAAAATCACCTAAACGTTTCTCCACCTCGATGGCTATTCCTTCTAAATCTATCTCCGTCCTTCCGCAGGTGGGACAAGAAATGAAGACGGGGCCCCTCTGCCTTAGACCACAGGCGGAAAGAATTGCCCAAGCCACCTTAACTTCCTCCACCGGATCCGCTGTCAACGAGACCCTCAAGGTATCGCCCAGGCCGCGCATGAGGAGCGCACCGATACCCGCGGCCGACTTAATGGTACCGAACCATTGAGTACCCGCCTCAGTGATACCTAGATGGAGGGGGTAATCAACCTTGGCACTCAACTGTTCGTAGGCGGCCAGGGTGAGGGGAATATCGGAAGCCTTAAGGGAAACGACAATATCGTAAAAGCCCAGATCTTCGAATATGGTAATATGCTCTAAGGCGCTTTCCACCATAGCCGGGGCGGTGCGCCCGTAACGATCGAGCAGGTGCTGGGCGATGGAGCCCGAGTTCACACCGATACGGATGGGAACAGAACGTTCTTTGGCCGCCGCAACCACAGACTGCACCCGTTCCCGTGCACCGATGTTGCCCGGGTTAAGGCGCAGCTTAGCTACGCCAGCATCAATGGCAGCTAGGGCCAAACGATAGTCAAAATGGATGTCCGCCACAAGCGGCAGTGGCGAATGCTTGACCAGCTCCGGTAAGGCGTCANNAGCTTTCCGATCGGGAACAGCTACCCTTACCAGTTCACAGCCCGCTTCGCTTAACGCCTGAATCTGTGCCAGCGTAGCTTGTACGTTCCGTGTATCGGTATTGGTCATGGACTGCACAACAATGGGTGCGCCCCCACCGATTTTTAGATTGCCAACCCGGACTTGGCGTGTTTTAGAACGCATCTTTTTCACTTCCTATGAAAAGAAATTTAAACGGGTTATATCCTTGAACGTGGCAAAAATCATCAGGCCAACTAAGAAGGCCAGCCCAATAAACTGTACAATACCCCTGGCCTTGGCTGAGAGGGGCCTGCCCCGGAGCGCTTCAACCACGAGAATCACAAGCCAACCCCCATCCAGCACCGGAACGGGCAGCAGATTGAGCAAACCGAGGTTGATGCTCAGAAGAATAGCCAACAGGAGTACGTCCGCAAAGCCCTGCCGGGCAGTTTCTCCCACAAGTTGGGCGATGCCAATGGGCCCAGATAGGTCAGCCTTCTGCTTGCCTGTGACTATGCGGCTGAGTTCAACAACCATTTGCTTCGTCACGTCCCAGGTCCGGGTAACGGCCGCCCGAGCACTGACCAAGAAGGGATAGCGGGGTTTGGCAATTTCGATTGCCACACCAATCTTCCCTTCTCCACCCTCATCAAGGGGGATCACTGCCAGTGTAACATTTTGGCCATTCCGTTTGACAACAAACTCCATTTCCTTACCGGGCGATGCAACAATAAGGTCAATAATGCGGTCCGTGTCATGCACTGCCTCCCCGTTAACGGACGAAACCACATCACCGGGAAGAAAACCGGCTATGGCAGCCGGTGAACCCGGCTCAACCACACTGATTTTGGGGGGCATAACAACAAACATGAAATAGGCAGCAAACAGAATTATCGCCAAGACAAAGTTCATCAGGGGCCCGGCGGCAATGGTCCCCAAACGCCAGGGCAGACTCTTGTTCTCAAAACTACCCGGATCATCTTCGTCAAGCAAATCATTTTCATCGTCATCTAATAACATTTCGTCCATTCCCGCCATACGTACAAAACCGCCTAAGGGAAAAAGACGCAGGGAATATAGGGTTTCCTTCCCCTGCCAGTTGCCGATACTTGGTCCAAAGCCTAAAGCAAATTCTTCAACCCGAATTCCTGCCAACTTAGCAGCAATGTAATGGCCAAGTTCGTGGAAAAATACGATCGTCCCGAACACCAGGACGAAGGTAATGAGAGTCAGCATGTATGCAACATCCTTTCTAACCGATCCACTCGCGGGCTCGTTCCCGGGCTTCCCGGTCTACAGCTAGTATCTCTTCTAAGCTTGGAAATGATTTGTCTGTAAAGCTTTCCATAACTTCTTCCACCAGCTGCGGAATCTGCGTAAACTTTATCTCCCCCTGTAGAAAGGCACTTACCGCAATTTCGTTAGCCGCATTGAGGGCTATGGGTTGGGCGCCCCCATGGCAACCTGCTCGGTAGGCCAATTGGAGGCTGGGAAACCGCTTGTGATCCACTTCCTCAAAGTGCAGCGAACCCACTCCGGCCAAATCCAATGGCTCTACCTGGGAAGGTACAACAGAGGGATACGTCAGAGAATATTGAATGGGCAAACGCATGTCTGTCGTGCCCAGATGGGCTATTAGCGCACCATCCCGCAAACGGAGCATGGAGTGGATGATGCTTTCCGGGTGGATGATAACCTCTATACGGTCATAGGGAAAGTCAAAGAGCCAGTGGGCTTCTATCACTTCCAATCCCTTATTCATCAGCGTCGCCGAGTCAATCGTAATTTTGCTACCCATATCCCAACTTGGATGGGCAAGGGCTTGTTCAACTGTTACCGTCTCTAAAGAACCTTTGAATTTACGGAAAGGGCCACCTGACGCCGTTAACACGATTTTGTCAACCTGGTCCCGCTCCCGACCGTAGAAGCACTGCCAGAGGGCACTGTGTTCCGAATCGATGGGTATAATCTGTTCCCGGTACTGCATAACCAGGTGTCCCCCGGCAACCAGTGTTTCCTTGTTGGCCAGGGCAACCCTCTTCCCTGCTTCAAGTGCCGCTAAAGTCGGTTTTAAGCCTATCGCACCGACTAGGGCAACCACTACAACGTCAGCCCGTGGATCTGCGGCCATAGCGCAGAGGTGGTCCGAATCAGCATAGACAGGCAGAGAAAACTCTTCCCGCAGTGCCCTAGCATAGCTTTCGTTATCAATGCTGGCAAAGGCGGGCTTAAACTCTGCAATTTGGGAACGCAAAAGTTCGTAGTTGGACCCTGCAGCCAGGCCCAGAACTTTAAATTCGGGCAGATACCTGATCACTTCGAGGGTTTGAGTTCCGATTGAGCCTGTTGATCCAAGTATAACGACGTTTGGCATTGGTAAGTCCCTTTCATTTTCATTGACGTTTGTTTACTGCAACCAATCCCCTCATCACCACCATTAAGAGTGGGCCCACCAAGGCCCCCATCAGACCCCAGAAACGCCAACCCACATAAACAGCTACCAAGGCAGTGAGGGGATGCAGTCCAAGACGCTCTCCCACAAGCTGTGCTTCGAAGAGCTGCCTTACTAATAATAATACCAGATAAGTCAAGCCTAAGGCTAGTGCTCTGGGTATGTTTCCCAACCAAACCTGGAGGGCAGCCAGGGTGAAAAAAACAAGGCCTGGGCCCAGCACAGGCACTAAGTCAAAAAAGGCAACGAGAAAACCGGATAGGAGCGGATAGGCCAACCCGAGTACATAAAAGGATACTGTACTTATCATTCCCACTGCGAAAACGAGCAGGAGCTGTACCTTCAACAACTGGCCCAAAGCCTTAACCGAATCCCGGTAAAGCTGAAAAAAACCTTCCTGCCAACTGATCGGAAGGAGACTGACAATAAACCGGGCTAAAAGACGTTTGTCGCGACAGAAAAAATAGGCACTCATGGCTGCAATAAGCCAAAGAACGACAAGGTCTGGAATTGCGAGCAGCGACTTTGCCATCCTAGTTATCAAAGTGACTAGATCACCGGAGGTGATCGAGGCCTCTTCCAGAGGCAGCTGGGCGATCAGTCCAGGAAAGCTTTCAAAAACACCGCTGAGCCACAGCGCCTGTATCTCCCGGTAAAGCTGAACTAGCAACACACTTAGCAGGAAGGGCAGTGTGAGGAATACTACTGCCACCAGCAGAGCAGCCGCGGCGGAGCGTGGCCATCCCCTTGTCTGGAGAAAACCCACAGGTCCATCCAAGAATACGGCAAACAACAGCCCAATAAAAAACGGGGCCAGATAGGGAAATGTCAACTTCAACACGAGCAATACCCCACAAAACCCCGCTACCGCTATTACTGTAGAGTGCCACATACCCTTTCACCCCTTAGGGGCACGGGCGTTAGATGAACAAGCTTAGGAGAACGTATAGAGTAGGAAAGACAAAGATCATGGAATCAAAGCGGTCCAAAATACCCCCGTGGCCCGGCAGTATACTACCGCTATCCTTTACTGACCGCTCCCGCTTGATGGCCGATTCAACCAGGTCGCCAACCTGGCCGGCGATGGACAAAACAAAACCGAGAATAAGTGCTTGTAACACTGACTCGTCAAGCGCCAGAGCAAAAACTACTGAACCAAGCAGGGCAGCCAAAAGTCCGCTGAGGGCGCCTTCCTGTGTCTTCTTTGGACTTACTTCCGGCAGTAGTTTCCGGCGTCCAAACCTGAGCCCGCCGAAATAGGCACCGGTGTCAGTGAGCCAGGTCACTACCAAACCAAAAATGGACCAGACAAAACCATACTCTGCCCGGACAAGCCAGAGAAAGCTCAACGGTACCGCAACGTAAAGCACACCTAGGAGGTTAATCGCTCCTGACCAAGTGTACATACCGCCAAAGGCAGCTCGGATTAGGTAATAAAAGAGCTGTAAAACCAACCAAGCAGTGAGCCCAAATTGGTCTATACCACTATATGTGAGGAACAAAAAAGATAGTCCAGCAAGCAGCAGATAATCGAGGTAAACTCTTTCTCCACCCATGTGGGCGAACTCCAAGAGACCCACCAAGACAAGTGCAAAAACGATAAGCTGCCAGACAACTCCCCCAAAATAAAGTCCGGTTAAGAGAATGGGTACACCCACCACCGCTGTAAGAACCCTCTGCGCCAACATTTTTACCCCTACTCCTTCTTCCCTACTCGCCCAAAACGGCGTTCACGCTGGCCGAAATCATCTAAGGCTGAAGCAAAATGCTCTTCGTTGAAATCGGGCCACAACACATCTGTCACGTACAACTCGCTGTAGGCGGACTGCCAGAGCAGGAAGTTGCTCAGCCTTTGTTCACCGCCGGTACGGATAATCAAGTCCGGATCGGGACTGCCTTTTGTGTAAAGCAGATCATTAACCATAGATTCGTCAATCTGGGCGGGATCCAAATCACCGACTGCTGCCCGCTGCGCCAGTACTTTGGCAACGTGGAGCAGTTCTTGCCGTCCGCCGTAATTGAACGCCACATTCAAAGTCAATCCCGTATTGTCCTGAGTCAAGCCTTCCGCGTTCTGCCACAACTGAAGAATATCGCCGGAAAGATTGCTCCTATCGCCGACCAGTACAATTCGCACCCCTTCTTGGTGCAGTTCATCGATTTCTTCCACAAAGGTTTTGTGCATTAAATCAAGGAGGAAACTCACTTCCTCCTTGGGCCGCTGCCAGTTTTCTGTGCTGAACGCGTAGACGGTCAGCGATTGAATACCCTGGTCAGAGGCGAACCGCACTGCCTTCTTTAGAGCCTTAACTCCCTGCTGATGCCCAAGGAACCTGGGTAGACCTCGCCTTCGCGCCCACCTCCCATTGCCGTCCATAATAATGGCAACGTGGGAGGGCAGCTTGTTCTGTTCACTTCTGGCCACAATTGCCCTCCTATTCTACCGTCCAATCTTCTGGAGAACAGATTACAACAAGGGGTTCACCAAAGCGCAGGGCAACCACGCGGGCACCTTCCCAAGTGGCTGCCTTTTTGGGAGGGGTCGTTAGGCGCAGCTCATAAGCTACCTCTTCCTCATCCAGCAGCTCCTGCGCCTCCTCCCACGGATAACCGATCAGGAAACCCCATTCCTGTTCCTTGAGATCTCGCATTAGATTTCCATGATCTCCTTCTCTTTAGCTTCCAAAAGCTCGTCAATCTGCTTGATAAAGTCGTTGGTCAACTCCTGAACTTTCTCCAGTACGCGATGGAGTGTATCTTCGGAGATGTCCCCGTCTTTTTCCATCTTCTTGAGATCATCATTGAGATCACGGCGAATATTCCGCACCGCAACTCTGTAATCTTCAGCGTCCTTCCTGACTACACGGACCAGCTCTTTACGGCGCTCCTCCGTGAGCGTGGGAATGGCTATCCGAATAACCGTTCCGTCGTTACTGGGAACTAAACCAAGATCAGATGCTAGGATAGCCTTCTCCACATCTTTAATCGCGGTCTTATCCCACGGGGTNACAACCAAAAGCCTAGGCTCGGGTACACTAATGCTGGCCATCTGGTTAAGAGGCGTTGGTGTGCCGTAATAGGACACAACTATGCGATCAAGCAGGGCTGGATTTGCCCGTCCTGTCCTGATGGCGGCAAAGGCTTTCTTAGTTGCTTCAATAACCTCTTCCATTCTAACTTTGCCTTCTTGTAGAACTTGGTCAGTCACTCTTTTCCCCTCCTACAAATGTCCCAATTTTTTCGCCGCAAATTGCCTTCGCAATATTGCCCGGTTCATCAAAATCAAAGACTATAATGGGAATGTCGTTGTCCATGCACAGTGAAGTGGCGGTAGAGTCCATTACACCAAGGTTTTGATTCAACACTTCCAGATAAGTGATGTTATCATAGCGGACAGCTGCCGAATCCTGGCGGGGATCACGGTCGTAAACGCCGTCTACGCCCCGTTTGGCCATGAGAATAACCTCAGCCTCGATCTCCAACGCCCTCAGCGCAGCAGTCGTGTCTGTGGAGAAATAGGGATTGCCGGTACCGGAGGCAAAAATAACTACTCGACCCTTTTCTAGATGACGGATAGCCCGACGACGGATATAAGGCTCTGCCACCTGCCGCATCTCAATCGCGGTCTGGACCCGCGTCGGCATACCCCGATCTTCCAGAGCATCCTGGAGGGCCAACGAGTTAAGCACGGTGGCCAACATACCCATGTAATCGGCCGTAACCCGGTCCATACCTTTAGCGCTTCCGGAAGCGCCGCGCCAGATGTTACCCCCACCGACCACAATGGCAACCTCCACACCCATTTCAACCACTTTTCCGATCTCACCGGCGATCCTGCCAACTACTTCCGGATCGATCCCGTAGCTGTTGCCGCCCATTGCTTCACCACTTAGTTTTAACAAAACCCTGCGATACTTCGCCACTGACATGCACATCTCTCCCTTAAATATTCTGCTTAGACCTATTGATTCCTCCACTCAATGCCGGAGCCTGAAAAAAAGAGAACACCTTAGGGGGTGTTCTCTCGCTCAGTCTGTTTCTATTTCCCCATCTGGGCCATTACTTCGGCAGCAAAGTCATCTTCCCGTTTCTCCATGCCTTCGCCTCGCTCATAACGGACAAAGCGCCGGACGGAGATCTTCTCGCCGATCTTGGCCACTTTCTCGTTAAGCAGTTCGCCCACGGTCTGATCAGGGTTCTTGACGAACGGTTGATCCACTAGGCAGACATCCTGCATGAACTTTTCGATCCGCCCGTCAACAATCTTATCGATAATGTGGGCAGGTTTGCCTTCGTTCTCGGCCATGGCGCGGAAGATTTTCCGCTCATGCTCCAAGACTTCCTCGGGGATCTCCTCCCTGGAGACATACTGCGGCTGGCTGGCGGCGATATGCATAGCGATATCCTTAGCCAATTCCTTGAACTCGTCGGTTTTTGCCACAAAGTCTGTCTCGCAGTTCACTTCCACCAAAACGCCGATTCTGCCGCCCATATGGATGTACGCCTCTACGAGGCCTTCAGCGGCGATGCGACCAGCCTTTTTAGCAGCGGCCGAGAGACCTTTTTCACGCAAAAAGTCTACGGCAGCATCCATGTCGCCATTAGTCTCGACCAATGCCTTTTTACAGTCCATCATACCGGCGCCTGTTTTTTCCCTTAACTCTTTAACCATGGCTGCGGTGATTTCCGCCATAAAACCCCTCCTCTAATAGGTATTACACAAAAAAGGGGAGGGAGTCTGAACCCCCC
>JGI24707J26582_10000048_pt1 | contig 71339 bp, 63 predicted proteins | sample BioPla1DNA1_FD_26582 | JGI IMG/M metagenome (IMG submission 26582)
AGTTTAGCCCATGCTTCATTTAGAACTCTTTTGGAGTTTGCAATAATAACATCAGGATCCTCATCGCCCCAAGGTTTTACTTCAAAGCTAACTATAGGTGGATTTTCTGTATTCAAAAAGCCAATATCTAAAAGCACCCTTAAAAACTCAACGAGCTGTGGGACATCATTGTCGCTGTTAGGAAATCCAAATCTCGGGTGTGCATCACCATAGGCCTCGAATGAAGGGTCTTTAGACACTGCATTTCCTATATGAGCATGCACGATGTAATCTTTTATCGGCAAAATGGATTCTTCAGCAGTTTCTCTTAATAGTGGGAGATGACTTAAATCTACCAGTAAACCAAAGTTGTCATATTCTTCTCTAATTGATTCTGCAAAACGTTTAGCCAAAGAAACAGGGCCAATTATTGATTTTTTATCCACATCATAATCAAAAATTTCAAGAACAATAGGCATATTACCTTTTTGTTTTGCATACTTACACATCTCTTTAGTGGACTTTACCAAAGCATTAAAGGAATCTTCCTTTGTAGCTTCTTCGTATTTTCCGCTAAGGAAAGCAAATCCTGTTGCGCCTATTTCATAAGCTTCATCAATACCTTCTTTCAATGTTGCTAAAGCTTTTTGTCTTTCATTCTCATCAAGACTGTTGATATTCAGTCCTGTGGTTAAAAGTCTGGGTTGTGAGCCATATGCAACAGTTAAATGACTTGTTTCGAATAGCTTTTTCGCAGCTTTTCTTGTTTGGGCGTCTTTTATCCAAGTTACTTCAATTGCATTAAAATATGGATCTTTTGCAATTTTTTCAAGTGTTTCAAGTATTGGACCGTCACCTTTCATAGTTTCTGGATAGGACATAAAGTGAATTGTTCCAACCTTCATATACTTATACATTGATTCATTCATTATAACTTCACCTCTCATATTTGAATGTGCTAAATGGTTGTGTTATATACAATTATCTTTCATATGGCTTATTTATGCAACTGTTTGCAATGTCATAAATGTTGGAATTAGAGCAGATAACCCAAGAGTGGAAAAAGCAGAACAATTTTTTAATGTTCACTCAAATTGTTTCTGAATTCACTTGGTGAGACTCCCTTAATCTTCTTAAATATTTTCGAGAATTGAAATGGGTCTTCATAACCTACAGAGCGTGAGATATCTCCTATAGTAAGTTCTGGGTTTTGCATTAAATCCACAGCCCGCTCCACTCTGTAGTTTATGAGGAAATTTTGAGGTGATATGTTCATGAACCTATTAAATATTACATATAAGTAGCTTCTGTCCAGCCCAATATATGAGGCTATATCAGAAATTGATATTTTTCCGGAATAGTTTTTTGAAATAAATTCAATAACCTTCCTTACATACTTTTCCTGTTCAAAGGATTTGGATAAATGTTGAGATGTTTCATGGTTGTTTTGTATCAACAGGGACAAAAATATATATAAATGCCCAAGAAGCATAAGCTCGGATGAAGTATTTAATCGTGCAACTGATATCATAGTACTAAGACAATCTTTTAACTTGTCATCTTTTTTATATGTGAAAAATGGCAGCTCAATGTCTATTCCTGCTTTATTTAGAAAGGATTCGGCTTTTAGTCCTTGAAATCCTACCCAAGAATATGTCCATGGAACATTTGAATTGGCAGTATATGTAACTAACCTATTAGGAAATATCACAAACCCATCACCCTGATGCAAATTCTTTGTAGTTTTGCCATCATAAAAAGTTCCTTCACCATTTAAAATATAGTGAACAATGAAGTGATCTCTGAGCCCTGGACCCCATGAATATCCGGGCTTGCATTTCTCTATTCCACATCGGTATACATTCAGATCAGTTTGATCCGATTGATCGAAATAATACTTCTCTAACATAACCCCTCATACAACATTATGACATACTATAAAAACATTGTACCATTTACAATTGGTTGTTACAATAATACAATGAAGACAGACAATAGGTGTAAACGCTTATTGGAAGTATGCTACAAAAGAAAGGGGAAAATTATGGCTGAAATACGTTGGAATCCATTTATTAAAGATTGGGTTATGATTGCATCTCACAGGCAGAACAGGCCTCAGATGCCAAAGGATTGGTGTCCTTTTTGTCCAAGTTCAGGTAATGTGCCTGATTATGATGTGCTAAAGTATGATAATGATTTTCCGGCACTGTCGCAAAACCCACCAGAGCCTGATCCTGTAGCAAATCATTTTTTTAAAGCAGAAGAAGCCTATGGCAAATGCGAAGTTATTTTATATTCTCCAGAACATACTGTTACATTACCGGAATTATCTGAAGAACATGTTGAAAAGCTGGTAAATCTCTGGACCGAGCGTTTTGTGGAGCTTTCAAAGGATGAAAAGATTAAATATGTATTTATTTTTGAAAATCGTGGTGAAGTGGTTGGGGTAACCATGCCACATCCACATGGTCAAATATATGGTTATCCTTTTATACCAAAAAAAATAGAGCTTGAATTGGAAGCTTCAAAAGAGCATTTTGATAACCATAATGAATGCCTTATGTGCCGTTTTTTAAGTGAGGAGCAGGCGTTTGAACAAAGGATCATCTTCGAAAACCAAGATTTCTCGGTGGTATTGCCCTTTTTCGTTGAATATCCTTATGGCGTATATATAATTTCTAAAAGACATAGACAGAATCTTTCCCAGATGACTGAGCAAGAAAAAAGAAATCTTGCTAAAGCCGTCCGTGAAACTGCAGGAATGTTGGATTCACTTTTTGATACAACATTTCCATATATGATGTGCATGCATCAAAACCCTGTGAACGTTGAAAATACTGAGGAATACTATCATTTTCATATTGAATTTTTCCCACCTATGAGATCAAAAGAAAAACAGAAATTCAATGCATCCAGCGAAACTGGAGTATGGGCTCATTGTAATACCACAGCACCAGAAGAAAAAGCAAAGGAGCTTAAAATAGCGCACCAGAAGTTTATTGCAAAGCAGGGATGATTATTTTTTAGGAGGTTGAAGATGTCTGATTTATTAATTGATAGTTTTATTAGTTATTTTGGTGGAACAAAAAAGGGCATTAGAGCATTTAGAGCTCCTGGCAGGGTTAATCTCATAGGGGAGCATACCGACTATAACGGTGGTTTTGTTTTCCCAGCTGCTTTAACCATGAGTACAACAGTCTTGGCAAGGCCAAGAAGTGACAGACAGATAAACCTTATTGCAACCGACTTGAAACAAATGGTAAATGCCGATTTAGATCATTTAGAACAATATAAGGATTTGAAATGGGGAAATTATCAGCTCGGTGTTGCCGATGAACTACAGAAGGCAGGGTATTCGCTTTGTGGTTGCGATTTATTATATGAAGATAAAGTTCCGTTAGGAAGTGGCTTGTCATCATCTGCTGCAATTGAAATAGCTACCGCATTGGCTTTGGTAAGTATGGGAGATGCTGCTAAAGGTATTAAACGTGATATTGATATGGTAGAGCTGGCAAAAATATCACAAATAGCAGAACATAATTATGTTGGCGTAAAATGCGGCATTATGGATCAGTTTGCATCTGCAATGGGGAAAAAGGATATGGCAATATTCTTAGATTGTAGAGATTTAGACTATGAATTAGTGCCTTTAAAATTGGGAAGCCACAAAATAGTTATCTCAAATACAAATAAGAAAAGAAGCCTTGGCGCTGGAAAATATAATGAAAGAAGAAATGAATGTGAGCAAGGTCTTAGCATCCTTCAAAAGGCATTACCCGATATTAAATTTTTAAGGGAAGTATCAGTACAGGACTTTTTGACACATAAAGAACTGATAACAGATGAAGTAATAAGAAAACGTGTGGAGCATGTAGTATATGAAAACGAAAGAGTATTAGAATCGGTAAAGGCACTTAAGAACAATGATTTAATCCAGTTTGGAAAACTAATGAATGAGTCGCATAACTCACTAAGAGATTTATATGAGGTTACAGGCGATGAGTTGGATACATTAGTTGAAGAAGCAAGAAAAATAAATGGCGTTTTAGGCTCAAGAATGACGGGAGCTGGATTCGGTGGTTGTACCGTAAGTCTGGTTCGTGATGACAGCATTGATGAATTTATCAGTCGGGTTGGCCAAGAATACGAAAGAAAGATAGGCTATAGCGCAAGCTTTTATATATCAGAAATTGGAGATGGCGGTCAAGAAATTGATTTAGTTTAGACATTAATCAGAATTACCCTATTTAAAAGGGGATGAGGGGGGTCATAAGATGGCTATATTAGTACCTGGTGGGGCGGGTTATATAGGAAGTCATACTGTTGCGGAGCTTCTCGAAGTAGGGGAAGAAGTTGTGGTGGTTGATAGCTTGGTAAAAGGTCACAAGGAATCACTTATGGGGGGCAAATTCTATCAAGGAGACCTAAGAGATGCTATATTTTTAGAAAAGGTGTTCTCCGAAAACAAAATTGATGCAGTTATAGATTTTGCAGCGTTTTCACTTGTCGGAGAAAGTATATACGAGCCTTTAGAATATTACAATAATAATGTAGCTGCTACAATGGTATTGCTGGGGAAAATGAAAGAACATGGTGTTAATTACATTGTTTTTTCATCGACTGCTGCAACATATGGTGAGCCTGAAAATATTCCAATTGTTGAAACAGATAGAACTCAGCCTACAAACCCTTATGGTGAAACAAAACTTGCTGTTGAAAAAATGCTAAAATGGTGCGATGAAGCCTATGGCATTAAATACACATGCCTTAGATATTTCAATGCAGCAGGGGCACATGAAAGCGGAAAAATTGGTGAGGATCATACACCTGAAAGCCATCTAATCCCGATAATACTACAGACAGCCTTGGGCAAGAGAGAGGCAATATATGTCTTTGGTAATGATTACGATACCCCAGATGGAACATGTATAAGGGACTATATTCATGTAACTGATTTGGCTGATGCACACATCCTTGCATTAAAGCGCCTAAGAGAAGGTGGCGACAGCAGCATATATAACCTAGGGAATGGAATGGGATTTTCAGTAAAAGAAGTGATTGAAACTGCAAGATACGTTACTGGAAAACCTATAAAAGAGATAATATCCGATAGACGCCCTGGGGATCCTGCAGTGCTTGTTGCATCTTCAGACAAAATCCAGAAAGAATTGAACTGGTATCCAAAGTATAATAGTATTGAAACAATTATTGAGTCGGCATGGAAATGGCATTCCACTCACCCGGACGGATATAAAAAATAAATTTCTACTTGATATGCCAGAAACGTTATGCTATAATGACATTCGGCACTTTTTAGAACAAGCATGTTAGAGGCATGTAGAATAGATAATTAGCCAATAAAGAGGTGATAAACTTGAAACAAGGTATACATCCAAATTACGAAAAATCAGTTGTTAAATGTGCATGCGGTTTTGAATTTGAAACAGGCTCAACAAAGAAGGAGCTTCGTGTTGAAATTTGTTCTCAATGTCATCCGTTTTTCACAGGCAAACAGAAATTGGTTGATACAGGTGGACGCGTAGACAGATTTAAGAAGAAATATGGATTGGAATAATTGATTTACCTTAGTGTATAAAATGTAGAGTTAGGATAGTTATATTCTGATTCTCTATTATAATTACCTGGTTTATCCAGGATTTATTACTTAAATGAACAGGACCGGGTGAAGCCCGGTTTTTCTTTTACCCTTTTTGAAGGGTGGTATGCTATAATTATTCAGTAGAAGTAATGTTCTTATAGAATATTTATAGGCTACAATTCTAAATCTTGAATGATTGCAGAAGAATTGCCGCAAACTATGAATGAATACTTATAAGAGGGTGTATTATGTGAAATTTTCACTCAATAGAGTTACATCACTACTCCAGATTTTTTTAGGAGCCTTAATACTTGCTCTATCCATGAATATATTTCTTATTCCGTTTAAAATAGCACCTGGCGGTGTTTCAGGACTTGCTACGGTTGTGTTCCATGTATCTAAAGAAAGAATTCCTGTAGGTATAGCAATGCTTGCAATGAATATTCCACTATTTATTACTGGTTTTAAGTATAAAGGCAGACATTTTATAATTAAGTCATTAATAGGAACTGTGGTTTTGTCGGTCATTGTTGACTTGACAGGACCTTGGCTGCAGAACAACATTGTTCATTATATGGCAACGCCAGGATCACAGGATTCTCCAGACTTCTTATTATTTGCATTAGCGGGTGGTTTTACATCCGGTATTGGTCTTGGCTTCGTTTTTAAAGAAGAAGCTAGTACAGGTGGTACAGATATGGCTGCAGCACTCCTTCACAAAGTGTTTCCCTGGATACCTGTAGGGAAATTGTTAATGTTTCTTGACGGACTGGTGGTTGTGTTGGCAACTATAGTTTTCAAAAGTTTCAGGCTGGGATTGTACGCTGTGGTTGCGTTATTTGTATCGGCACGTACACTTGATACTTTCCTTGAAGGGTTAAACTTTTCAAAATCTTTAATGATTATATCGCGTGAGTCGGAAAAAATTGCCCAAGCATTAATGGATAGTATTGACAGAGGCGTTACTGGCTTATATGGGAAGGGAATGTATACAGAAAATCAATATATGATATTGTTATGTGTGGTTAAAAAAGAGGAGATCCATAAAGTGAAAAATGAAGTAAAAAAAATCGACCCAAATGCCTTTGTATTACTAACTGATGTACGAGAGGTGTTAGGAGAAGGCTTTACATCCCACCATAGTAATTAGTTTTTTGTTTTCAATTTATTGGAATTAGTATTTTAATAATTCAAATAGCATTCAAATTTTAGAGCTGATTAACTGGACGTAGTTATATTTTTAAGTTATACTTTTAATTGCTTATAATTACATAATATATAGTTATACGTATAGAAAATTTATATATCAATTTCAGATAGAAAGGACTGTGTTTATGGAACAAAAGGAAATATTGTCTTTGAAAAAAACAGCAACAAACATCCGAAAAGGAATTCTAAGGGCAACCTGTTCCGCAGGTAGTGGTCATCCAGGAGGTTCTTTGTCAATTACAGATATTATGACCTATTTATATTTCAAGGAAATGAATATTGATCCTAAAGAACCTAAAAATCCTGATAGAGATAGGTTCGTGATGTCAAAAGGTCATTGTGCTCCTGTACTTTATTCAACACTTGCAGAAAGAGGCTTTTTCCCTGTAGAAGATTTGGAGACGCTTAGAAAAACAGATAGTTATCTTGAAGGTCATCCACATATGAGAACGGTTCCGGGTGTAGATATGTCTACAGGTTCTTTAGCTCAAGGAATGTCTGCCGCTGTTGGTATGGCTTTGGCTGGAAAAATCGACAATAAAGATTATCGCGTATTTGTGGGCTTGGGAGATGGAGAACTTGAAGAAGGACTAATTTGGGAAGCATCCATGGCAGCAGCACATTATAAACTCGATAACATGATTTGCTTTGTTGACTATAATGGATTACAAATTGATGGTAAAATCACAGATGTAATGAATCCTGAACCAATCGCAGATAAATTTGAGGCTTTTGGATGGTATGTTCAATCCATAGATGCCCATGATTATGAGCAGATTGAAAAAGCTATTGAGAATGCTAAAAATCAAAAAGGAAAACCAAATATGATTGTTGCTCATTCAATTAAAGGAAAAGGAGTTTCCTTTATGGAAGGTCAGGCAGGTTGGCATGGTGTTGCACCAAAACCTGAAGAACGCGATAGAGCTATAGCAGAGTTGGATGAGTATTTGGCATCATTAGATGCATAACACATTTTGCGCAAGTATGTGCAAAAAGCTAAAGTGTAATTTTCAGATAACGGAGGGTGAATGTTTATGGCAGGTAATATAGCAACCCGTGCAGCTTATGGCGATGCATTGGTCGAATTTGGATCTGATGAAAGAATAATTGTTATGGATGCTGACTTATCAAAATCTACGAAAACAGATGGATTTCAAAAAAAGTATCCAGATAGGCATATTAATATGGGAATAGCTGAGGCAAATTTAATGTGTACTGCAGCAGGTTTGGCAACATGTGGGAAAATTGTATTTGCAAGTTCATTTGCAGTTTTCGCAGCAGGAAGAGCCTTTGAGCAAGTAAGAAACTCCATATGTTATCCCAACCTTAATGTTAAAATAGGTGCAACTCATGCGGGGATATCAGTTGGTGAGGATGGTGCATCTCATCAGGCAATTGAAGATATCGCAATAATGCGTTCCATCCCCAATATATCCATTATTAGCCCTTGTGATGCTGCATCTTCAAGGTTTGCTGTAAAAGCAGCAATTGAAAATGATGGTCCATTTTATTTAAGGTTTGGGCGTTTAGCAGTACCTCAAATTTATGATGAAAATACAAAATTTGAATTTGGAAAAGGCATGGTGCTAAAAGATGGTACCGATGTAAGTATTATTGCTAATGGCCTTATGGTTCAATATGCTCTTGAGGCAGCTAAAATCCTTGCAGAACAGGACATTAATGCCAGAGTAATTGATATCCACACCATTAAACCAATAGACAGGGATATTATTATTAAGGCTGCAAAAGAAACAGGATGTATCGTTACAGCAGAAGAGCATACTATTATGGGTGGGCTTGGAAGCGCAGTTGCTGAAGTAGTTACCAGCGAATATCCAGTGCCTGTAAAAATGGTTGGAATTGAAGATAAGTTCGGAAAATCAGGTAACCCATATGAATTACTTGAAATTTACGGATTAACCGCAGAAAATATTGCTGCAAAGGCAATAGAATCAATGCAAATGCTATAAAAAGCACAGAACATATATTGATAAATATGAATTTAGGTAGGCGTTCAGAAATGAACGTCTATTTTCTTGGATACTCCTTCACCATCCGAGCACGCGGATATCCTCTGTCATGGCTGACGGATTCTACATAAAAGCCATGACCATAGTAAAAACGCATCAGTGTTCCATACTTGGAAGCGGTATATAGGGATACACTTTTAACACCTTCTGACTGTAAATGCTTATCAACAAGGTTCATCAAGGCTTTTCCAACACCGATATTTCGATAAGAAGAGTTAACTGCAAACCTGCTTATAAAGGCTTCATCTCCGATTATTTCTACACGAATAGTACCAATAATTAAGTTGTCAATAACTGCAATATAAACAACTTTGTTTTTTATTTCGTGTTCAACATCTGAAATGCTTTCATTAAGCGCTTCAAGTTCTTTAACACCTGCAGCTTGTGCATATTCTTTGAAAGCTTTTTGTAGAATTTGATAAACAGCTGGTGCATCTTCGGGTACAGCACGCCTAATTATGAATGAATAATCCAAAAAAAGACCTCCTATAATAGTTGACAATCAAAAAATCATCTTGCTGATGTAGGGTTGATGCCAGAGTTGAATTGATATGTTACCATAATACTACAATAACTCTGGGCACTTTGTGTTAGTTTTATAAGTTTAATCTGAAAGCAATTTAACCATTACAGCTTTTTGTGCATGGAGACGATTTTCAGCTTCATCGAACACCACAGAATTTGGACCATCTATTATGGCCTTATCTACTTCAAATCCTCTGTAAGCAGGCAGACAATGCATAAATATTGCATTCTGTTTTGCTAATGAAAATAATTCCTCATTCACTTGGTATGGAGCGAAGATAATTGCACGCTGTTCCTTTTCATCTTCCATCCCCATACTAGCCCAAGTATCGGTATAAACAACATCAGCATCTTTAATAGCTTGTTTGGGATCGGTTAGTATTTCGATATTGCTGCCAGTTTCACTTGCAATACCCATGGCTATATCAATATATTTTTGCATGCATAAATATTCTTTTGGAGTGGCTATTGAAATATTAGTTTGGGTTTTTGCACATCCGATCAATAAAGAATGTGCTATATTATTTCCATCACCAACATAACATACTTTGAGTCCTTTAAGTGTCCCTTTTTTCTCTCTTATTGTCATTAAATCGGCCAAGATTTGGCATGGATGCAACTCATCGGTTAGACCGTTAATAATGGGGATATTCCCGTATACAGCTAAGTCCTCCACATCCTTTTGCATAAATGTACGAATCATTATACCATCTAAATATCTTGACAATGTTTTGGCTGTATCGTGAACAGTCTCTCCACGCCCGATTTGTATGTCCGAAGAACTTAAAAACAAGGCATAACCACCTAATTGGTGCATACCTACTTCAAAGGAGACTCGGGTACGTGTTGATGATTTAGAGAAAATCATTCCTAAAGTTTTTCCCTTAAGATGATGATCATGCGCAATTTTATTTTTATTTTCGTACTTCAACTTATCGGCTAAGTCTAATACCGCCAATATTTCTTCCGAAGTCCAATCGTTTAAACATAATAGATGTTTCATGATACCCCTCCAAAGAAAATGTATTGTATGATTATACATCTTAATGTATAAAAATGCAACATATTTATAGTATTAGTAATAGTAGTTTTTATCAATTATTACACACTTTCGAATAATTCTGTTTTGCACTTATTAAGTTACAACGCAAATATTACGATATATCCTTAAGAAACTAAAATTAATTATACATTCTTTTGTTATATATAACAAAAAAATAGTACTTTCAAGATGGGAGTATGATTTATGGATCTTGCAACTTTATTAGGTATTGTATTAGGAATTGCATTTCTAATTTACGGCATGTACGATGGAGGAGACATTACCTCGTTTCTTAGTGTAAGTTCGTTAGTAGTTACAGCGGGCGGAGGGATTGCATCTACACTTGTTGCCTTTAGTCTTGAAGACTTTAAAAATGTTTTTAAGGCACTTCCAAAACTTTTTCGAAGAGAGCTACAGTCACCTTTTAGAACAATTCAAATGCTCGTGGAGATGTCCCAAAAAGCAAGACGAGAAGGTCTTTTGGCTTTAGAGTCAGGACAAGAGGACATTGAGGATAATTATTTGAAAAAAGCACTGGAGCTTGTTGTTGATGGTGTAGAACCTGAAATTATCAGAGATTCCATGCAGTTAGAACTCGATAATATGGCTATAAGACACGGAAAAGGTATAGCTATATTTAAGACTTTCAATGCTCAGTTTCCTGCTTGGGGTATGATAGGAACAATGTTGGGGTTAATAAATCTTCTTAAGGCTTTGGATGACCCAGCAGCGATTGGTCCTGCAATGTCACTCGCATTGGTAACCACTTTCTATGGCTGTGTATTGGCAAACTGGATATGTGCTCCTATTGCAACAAAATTGGAGGAGCTAAGTTCGGATGAGATGAGGCTAAAGGAAATGATCATTGAAGGGGTTTTGTCAATTCAGTCTGGAGAAAACCCACGGATTATGGAACACAGGTTAAAAACATTCCTATCTCCTGATCAGAGGATGGAATATGAAAAACTCATTGCTTCAGATGAAACAAATACCGGTAGCGCCAACACTATTGGCTAAAAATGGGGTATTATATATTTAGGCGGTGTATAAATGGCAAGAGAAAGAAGAAAACCACCTGAGGGCGATGATGGTGGTTCTTGGTTAACTACATATGGTGATCTAATGACAAATCTTGTTTGTTTTTTTGTGCTGCTCTTTTCCATGGCGACTGTCGATGCGCAGAAGTTTGAAAGCGCTGCAACTTCAATAAGAACCTCTTTTGCCGGCAGTTTAAGTGGTGAAAGTTTAAAACAAAATGCGGGCAAAAGGATATTAACAGTAAATTTCGTTAATCCTGATGATACGGGTGACAAAATAGTTGACAACGAACGCTATATTGAAAATGCTGGAGAAATCATACTTGATGACAAGGAAAAAATTAAGGAACAAAAACTCTCGGCAGCAAGGACACAGATAGAAAAGGACTTTGAAGAGTTAGGTATTATGGATTTAGTAGATATTATTGAAGAGAATAATTTTCTTATTGTAAGACTGAATTCGCAAATTCTGTTTGAACCTGGAAGCGCTGAAATCTTAGAAGAGGGTAAAAGTACTCTTACATTTTTAGCAAACTCACTAAAGGATTTAGATAACGATATTATAGTTGAAGGACATACCGATACTGTACCCATAAACACTGCTCTTTTTCCATCTAATTGGGAGTTATCTACAAGAAGAGCAACAAATGTAGTTGTATATTTGGTTAACAACCTTGGCTTAGATCCATCAAGGCTAACAGCTGCTGGATGCGGCGAATTTCAGCCCATAGACGATAATAATACTTACGATGGACGTAATAGAAATAGAAGAATTGAGTTTATTATTGCAAAATAAATAAAAGACCAATTTATAACAAGTAACATCGTAACATCAAAAAATTTGTACTCAAGTAAGTTAAAATATTAGCCCTCTATAACCGGGACTTCCTATCTAATCAGGAAGTCTTTTATTTTTCAGGGAAATAATATAAAATCAATAAAACTATTTTAGTAATTATTTCCACGATGCATTGAGGGGTGTCTATGGAAAAAACAGTGGTTGTTGATGTTATGGAGAGTAAAATTAAACATGAAATTAATGAAGTTTTAAAGCCTTTAGAATTGAAAGTTGAGAAAATAGAATTTGATTACAAAGAAAGGCTTTTATTAACCATTAATCTTGAAACAATTCCTATTAGTCAAGTGGTGTGAGGATACACTATTTATTTTGCTCCTTAGAACAGTAAAGTACCGCATATGTATGGCAGAAAGGCGCATTTTGTGATGCGCCAATGCCAGCAATAAGGTATTAGGGGGATCCCTTTCCTTATCACAAAGGAGGTTTAACTCCTAAAGGTTAATTGCGGGAGTGGATGGAAAGCCGGGTTTTCACTCATTTACAGGAGCTTCCCTGAACAAAAGACTGATACTATAAATTCCAGCTATTCCTACCAGTGAATAAATGATTCGGCTACCTAATGCTTCGGCGCCACCGAAAATGCTGGCTACTAAATCTAATCCAAAAAGCCCGACCATCAGCCAGTTTAATGCTCCCACAATCATGAGTAGGACTGCCAATCTGTCAATAGGTGTTCTCATAATGACAACTCCTTTACTAGAGTGTAAAGGTTCTGTGCTGCTTAACAGCCGGAAACCTTTTTGATCCTAATAACGTAAAAAAATTACTTCTAAATAGGATCTTGCATTTAGTATGACCTTCATTGCATTAAAAATACTAGGTAACATTTATAAAGGATAAATTTTAACAATTTCAAAATTATTTTCTCCTAATTTGCACAAAATATTATTAAGAAATCGACAACTAATTTTTCCTGGCTCTTCTTCAATTAAATAGTTTATTGCGGCGATAAGTTTTGCTGTGATATAATACATACAAAGATAGTCAATATTTTTATATGCACTACAAGGAAAGAGGTAATACAATGGCTTCATTTTGGGATAAAGAGGATTTGCTTGGGAAAATAACAAAAAACACCCGCGAAGAAATACATATAAAGCATGTATCTAAAGGTGGCAGAGAATACATTGATATAAGAACATTTTGGTATGATTCAGATGAAGATGTCTATAAACCAAGTCAAAAAGGTTTGGCAATACCTATGGATAGCCTTTCGCAATTACGTAGTATACTTGAAAAAGTAGGGGAATGAATGCCGCACCCAGGAGGATGCGGCGCTCTATTTATAAAGCCTAAAGGTTTCGGATCCTAAAAACCTCTGGCTGTAAATATTATATGTCAAATAGCAGAAAGGTGTGAATTTTGGTTTTTATAAAGCAAACTTTGTTTCCTGAGTTGGAAGTTTATCTACTGGCAATTGATGAACGAATGGAAATTAAGATGAAAAACAATTTACAAAGTTATGGGATAAACTTGTTAGAAATACCTTGCTTTAATGGCTTAAGTGAGCCTGTTTCGGCACATGTGGACATGCAAATAACCCATATATTTGAAGATATAATAGTTTGTCAACCTCAAATGCCTGAGTATTTTTATCAGCAACTCAAAGATTATGGTTTCCGTGTATATAAAGGAGCGTCAATACTTAACAAGCATTATCCTTTAGATATACCTTATAATGTTGCAATAGTTGGAGATGTAGCATTCCATAATACGAAGTATACCGATCCTGTAATTGTAGGGTTGCTATCTCGTCTCAAGATACGCTTAGTACATGTAAATCAAGGTTATACAAAGTGTTCAGTGTTGCCGATAACAAATAAAAGCATTATTACTGATGATCCTTCAATTGAAAAGGCTGCACGCCTTGAGGGATTTGATGTGTTGAAATTGCCTCCTCAGAGAAATATAGTTTTATCTGGACTAAACTATGGATTTATTGGAGGAACTGCGGGGTTTATAGGCAAAAACACTCTGGCTTTTTCAGGGAGTATTGATGCTATTGATAGCAAAGATGAAATTAAGGAGTTTTTACATAAATATAATGTTGAATGGATAAATCTTGGAGATAATCAACTGCACGACTATGGCGGACTCATTCCGCTTTTAGGAAAAATATAGGGGGTAGAGAAGTGAATAGAGATAAAAATGATAATGACAGTTTGTTGGATACCCGGCTTGAGTTAGAGTTAGCTGAGGACAACAAAGAAGAGCAAGTAAGTCAAATTTGTCAAGAAACAATCAAACCTGAGATGAAAAAAGATAAAGCAAATAGTACTGCCTCTGAGAAAGAACTAAAAGTTTTAGGTGTTGGAGATTGGATGTTAACTATATTAGTTTTTCTTATACCTATAGTCAACATTATTTTTATGGCAGTTTGGGCTTTTTCATCAAAAGGAAATATTCATCGGAGAAATCTTTCACGGGCATCACTACTTTGGGTTATAATCCTTCTAATTGCATATGTTGTGGCTATGTCGATTGCAGGTTTTACTATTATGGACCTGTTTGTTAGCGTATAACGAATGAGATTCATGGTAATAAGCAAGATACTCTTAAGAACTATTATAAAACAAAAGGGTAATATAATTGCTCAAGGAGCAAGCAGAGTAAAAGGATATATGGGAATGTTCCTTAAAACCCAAAAGGTAAATAGCACTATAACGGCTACCCATCCGGTGTAAGAATGCTTTTTAAAAAATGAATTTACAGCTATAAATGGGTCTTTACCTGTAAGTAGGAAAAAGAACCATATATAGAATGATCCTAATATGAATAAGACAATTAGAGGCCATAGGAGATTGTATGAGAAGGCATCTATAAATCTTAGATGAAAAGCTGCATGCAAAGCTCGTGTCATCCCACAGCCAGGGCAATAAAGACCAGTGAAATAGCGTAGCGAACAGGGAGGCGTAAGGGGCCTTTTAGATGGATCAACATTATAGAGTAATATACATGCGAGAAAAATCATCAAACAGGTAACAACCAACAGAATTATACGGATAAATGGCTTACTCAAGAAAGCAAGCCATTTTTTTAACCACTTTTTTAATTTACTATGTCTATTAGTAATAATACTCATATTGATTCAAAAATTCATTCATAAATTCATTGTAAAAGCCGCTACTAAGCATAACAATACTTAATACGATACCAATTACAACGGTAGCTAATAATATTCCAAAACTTACCCAGCACCATTTCTTCGTATCTGCTGATGCTTTTAGAGCTAGATCATAATTACCTGCTGCTATATGGCCTGCAATTTTATTAGAATTTACAAGAGCTACTATAGCAAACGGTAACGCAATAAGAGAAAGACATGTAACACAGCATAAAACAGAGCTAAAAACTATAAGCAATATTGATTGCACTTTATAATCGGGTATTTTATCTACAGGCGGCTCGGGAGCGTAATTTTGATATTGATTTTGATACTGGTTCTGATCTGAGTACTGATATTGACTTTGGTCTTGACCCGGATATTGATTTTGCTCTTGAGTCTGACTTACGTTTTGGTTTTGCTCGGCTACTGAGTCATTGTCGAGCAACTCACCACAAGACGGGCAAATCTGAGTATAATCTCCGACTTCCTGTCCGCATTTTGGACAATACATAATAAATCCTCCCTAAAATTAATATAGTTCCAGTACAATGTAACTACCATTAACCGGAATATTAAGTAAAGTTTTGTGTTAAGTTCAAGGTTCATTATATAATATATTTATTTTAATCGCAATGTAATATTACAACTTAGCCCTTGCAGCTTTATGAACGGGTGTATATAATAATGGAAAACAAGCATTCTTAATAATTTAACAACTGTAAGGTAGGGTGGATGAATTGAGTAGAAGAATTTCCCGAGAGAATGCAATGAAACTTTTATACCAGTTCCAACTCAGGGATGATGATGTAGATGAGCAGATAGAAGTATTTATTAGCGAAATGGATGATGTGGGTAATTTGGAAAGAGCTTTCTTTCTTGATATTATCCATGGTGTTAGAACTAATGAAAAAGAGATTGATGAATTAATTAAAGCTCATGCAAAAGGCTGGAGTCTAGAAAGAATGCCCAAAGTTGATATTGCCATAATACGTCTTGCCATATATGAGTTAATATACCGTGACGACATTCCCTTTAATGTTACTATTAACGAAGCCGTAGAATTAGCAAAGAAATATAGTACTGATCAATCAGGAAGCTTTATAAACGGTGTATTAGGCAAAGTACTCAAAAGTATTGAGCCCATAAAGGAGAATTAGCAGTGCAGGAAGTTATTAGCGTAAGTCAACTCACAATGTATATAAAAAGGCTTTTTTCCTATGATAATATACTATCAAATGTATATGTAACCGGTGAAATTTCAAATTTTAAGTTACATTCGTCTGGGCATATGTATTTTACTCTTAAAGATGAATCAAGTGTTATTAAATGCGTCATGTTTAGGTCTCAGAATAGAAGACTTAAGTTTAAACTTGAAGATGGTCTAAAGGTGATAATAAGAGGCTATGTATCAATTTACGAGGCAGGAGGTTCGTATCAACTTTATCCTGAGAGTATTGAACCTGCGGGTCTTGGCAATCTTTATCTCGCATATGAACAACTAAAGCAAAAGCTTGATAAAGAAGGCTTGTTTAGAACAGATATAAAAAAGAAAATCCCTTATCTTCCACAAAGTATAGGTGTTGTTACTTCACCTACAGGTGCAGTAATAAAAGATATTATGAATGTTTTATTCAGAAGATTTCCTAATACCATATTAAAACTATTTCCTGTCAAAGTTCAGGGAGAAGATGCAGCTGGACAAATTGCCTATGCATTGGACTTTATTAATCGCCATAATGCAGTTGATGTAATAATTATTGCTCGCGGTGGTGGCTCCATTGAAGAATTATGGCCATTTAATGAAGAAATTGTTGCAAGAAGTATTTTTAAATCCAACATACCTGTTATATCGGCTGTTGGCCATGAAACTGATTTTACAGTATCAGATTTCGTTGCAGATCTTAGGGCTCCAACGCCTTCAGCTGCTGCCGAGCTAGTTATTCCCGAAAAAGAAATGCTTATAAAAAACACTATGGATTTACAGTTGCGCCTAAAAAAGGCTCTTTCAAATAGAATAAAAAGTGAGAGAATGTATTTAGAACAAATGATGATGAGTCCTTCATTGCGACATCCCTTAGATAAAATCAATCAAAAGAAAATGGATTTAGAGATTGCTAAAAAAAGCATTACAGACTCAATGAAAAAAAATATAGAAAAAGAAAAAAGTACACTTTCGGTTATATGTGGAAAGTTAGATGTGCTTAGCCCGTTAACCGTATTATCCAGGGGATATAGTATAACTACAAAACATGATGGAAGTATTATTAAATCAATTACACAGATAAATAATGGGGATGAGGTGGATATCACTTTCATAGATGGTAAGGTCAGATGTGTAGCTGAACGCCAGGCTTAATAAGTGGTAAAATTATAGAATAAATGTGTTTTTTGAGGGAGATAAATATGGAAGAGAATATGAATTATGAGGATGCAGTTAAGCAATTAAATGAGATTGTTCAACTTCTTGAAAAGGGGGATATTCCCTTAGAAAAATCGCTTGAGCTTTTTCAAAAAGGTGTATCATTATCCGCTTATTGCACAAAAAAACTTGATGAAATCGAAAAGAAGATAGTTCAACTTGTTGAAGATGGTAATGAATGTAAAGAAGAAGAACTGATATTGGAGGAATAAAATGAATTTCAAGGAAGAGTTAATAACCTTATCAGCNATGGTTNATGATTATTTATTAAAGCATTTTGACAATCTTTCTGATAATGTATCGGAGAAGAAATTAATAGAAGCAATGCGGTATAGTATTATGGGAGGCGGCAAAAGAATAAGACCAGTTTTGACCTTAGCAATTGCAAAAATGATGTCAAAAGACGTTTCGGAAGTTATGCCTTTTGCTGCTGCTATTGAGATGATCCATACATATTCATTGATCCATGATGATCTACCTGCTATGGACAATGATGATTATCGTAGAGGTAAATTGACTAATCACAAAGTCTTTGGTGTAGCCATGGCAATCCTCGCAGGAGATGCATTACTGAATGAAGCCTTCGAATTACTACTGAAATCTGCTACACAGTCGGCTGAAAATGCAAAACAGTTTGCTGAAGCTTCACTTTTTGTTGCAACTGCTGCAGGGAAGCAAGGAATGATCGCAGGTCAAGTCATTGATATGGAATCTGAAGGAAAGCAAACTACTGAAACCACACTTAAGGATATGCACAAAAAGAAGACTGGTGCTCTAATAAAAGCCAGCATTCTTGCACCTGCAATTTGTTTAGGCGCATCATCGGAGCATATTAAGGCTCTTAATAATTATTCAGAAAATATAGGGGTAGCATTTCAAATAAAGGATGATATCCTTGATGTGGAAAGCACTACTGAAGAATTAGGTAAAGCCATAGGAAGTGATGCGAAGAATAAGAAAACAACATATGTATCCTTATATGGCTTAGAGGGAGCAAAGACAATGCTCAACGAAGTAACGCAGAGAGCAATTAATGATATTGATATATTCGGGGAAAGAGCTTGGTTTTTAAAAGAAATTGCGTACTATATTGCAAACCGTACACATTAGTTAAAAATATTACCCATCCTCTTGCAGGAGACATAGAAACTACGTAACGGAGGGAAAGCATGAGTAATAGGACGGTCTACGATAAATTTACAAATGGTGAGCTTAACGAATATATACCGTGGATGGATACTGATGGTAATATAATTAATGCAAGCGACGGTGGCATGATTCATGTGGATGACACATACTACTGGTATGGTATGTCACTTCGCCCCCTACCTGCTGCTCCTTTAGGCCAGGGAGGTCAAACAACAAACGTTGGAGTAGTGATGTATAGCTCGAAAGATCTGTACAATTGGACGTATGAAGGTGTGATTTTACATTGTTCAACCCATCTGGATCATCCTCTATATGGTCCTATGCGTTTTGAACGCCCCAAAATAGTGTATAACGAAAAAACGAAGAAGTTTGTATTATGGTGCCATTATGTAAAATATCCTGGAGACCACGGCTTTGATATTGGTACAGCCGAAGCAGGTGTTGCAAGCTGTAGCACTGTCAATGGCCAATATGAATGGCACGGTTATACTCGTCCTATAGACCATGATGGTTATGTGCGGGACTGCACGGTTTATAAAGACAAAGATGGCTCTGGATATTTTATTTATGATCGGCATGTAAGCCCCGNCAGTAGCTGGGATGATCCCAATGCCGATAGATGTCTTCATGTTGTTAAGCTAAGTGACGACTATCTTTCTTTTACAGATGTTTATCAAAGGATAGATGTGGCCTACTGGAGGGAAGCTGCTTCTATACTTTATCATAATGGATATTATTTCATGTTTACCTCAGGTCTTACCTCATGGAGTGCGAATCCTGCGAAGTATTTTAGAGCAGAAAGTCTNTTGGGTCCATGGACAGATATGGGAGATCCCTGTGTTAATGACGTAACGGGTACTACTTTTGAATCACAGAGCACTTATGTATTTCCTGTGGAAGGAAAGCCTGGGCTATTCATTCATATGGCAGAACGCCACAATACTCAAAATTTCGAACGCTGCTCATATATATGGCTTCCAATTGAGTTTCCAACACCTGATACAGTTCAGCTTGTGTACCGTAACTCATGGCGATTGGAGGACTTTTAAGACATATAATAAGTTAATTTATTACTTTGCACTCCTGTTTTAGCTGTGCTATAATATTCCCATCTTCAGGTGGTAAGTATGTATTACCTGAATACTTAACATCTAGGATGGCGCAGTATTCTAGTTGGTACTGTTTGCTTTGAAGACGGGCCTAAAAATCCGTTAAAGGGCACATCGATGAAGTTCCTGGTGTTGGCTTGTTACGCCCAGTGATGGGTTGATGCTGGGAGTTAAGGTTTTGGGGCATTCTACAATGGCATGTAGAAAATGACCCCACTACCGTGGAGACCCGTATATGTGGGAGACAGGTTGCGCTGGCAATGCTACATACCTTGACTACGTAACGGGAAGAACCTGCTATGCGGTTCCACATTTTGGTGCTGTGAGCAGTGTAGCCTGCCTTGAGTGGAGCTATAGGGATAATGGATCAGATGTTTTGGTGTAAGGCCAACACCATACATTATTGCCATTTGAAATATACTTTGCAAAAGAGGCTAGAAGCAAATAAGACTTTAGGGGAAAACCCCTAGACTGTACATCAGATATACATGGGATTGCAGTGTGGACTAAGTGGTGATCAGGCTACGACGAGGGCAACCTGTCGGCAAGGCATTTAAATGGAAACAACTGATTCGGCGACGACTCAGTATGCCTTGGGGAAATCCTGCCTGACCTAAGCCGCAAAATTTACTTTGTATATCGCCATCCTATATGAATTAAGGTTTGTACTTAAAATGTTATTGGTATAGGTAATGGGAAAATATAACAGCAAAAATGCATTAATGAACCCAGCTCAATCAAGTAAAAAATATAAAGTATNAAAGGAAAGGCGCTTACCTGTAAAAAAAGTGAAGGGGCGCCCTAAAAAAGAGCAAAGCATATGGGCTATTAAAGTAACCCTTATATCTTTTTTCTTGTCACTAAGCATTTTGTTTATATCTACAGGGTTGTTTGAAAAAGTATCTGTTCTTTTGTCATTGGTTGTAGTTCTCGCCATTGTTTTTATAGGTGTAATGTTTGATGTAATTGGTGTTGCTGTGACTGTATCAGATGAGAAACCATTTCATGCTATGGCGTCTAAGAAATATAAAGGTGCAAAACAAGCTATACGTTTGATCAGAAATGCCGACAAGGTATCTAGCATTTGTAATGATGTAATTGGAGATATTTGCGGCGTTGTAAGTGGATCGGCTGGAACAGCAATTGTATTCCATATGTTTTCAGGTAAAGCACAATCAGGGTGGATTGAAGCCATTATTGGTGGACTAATAGCAGCACTAACAGTAGGTGGAAAAGCTTTTGCTAAAAAATACGCTATGAACAATAGCAATTTAATTGTTTATAAAGTGGGCTCTCTTCTTTCCATATTTACATCAGAAAATGGAAATAAGTAATTGATTTAAAATTTATTGTTTAGTAAACTATAAAAGTATGAGTTTATCATACAGTCTTGAATTAAGTAATAGTTAAGAAGGGATATAGATTGAAAATGCAAAAATGCATGTGTTCAACAGGTGTGTTGGAGAGTATTCAAGGACCTGAAGATTTAAAAGAACTTAAGCTCTGTTGTCTCCAGACTCTTGCTGAGGAAATCAGAGCTTTTTTAATAGATAAAATTTCCCAAACAGGTGGACATATTGCGTCAAACTTGGGTGTAGTTGAGCTAACCATAGCTTTACATACTGTGTTCAATTCCCCCACAGATAAGATAATATGGGATGTTGGACACCAAACTTATGTTCATAAGGTATTAACGGGAAGAAAGGATTCCCTTGAAACCATTCGGCAGATGAATGGTATTTCGGGTTTTCCTAAAACAACAGAAAGTGTACACGATAGCTTTAACACAGGTCACAGTTCTACTTCCATTTCGGCTGCACTGGGAATGGCTAGAGCAAGGGATCTACTTGGAGAAAAAAATAGTGTTATTGCAGTTATTGGCGATGGAGCATTAACTGGTGGCATGGCCTTTGAGGCATTAAATGACGCAGGTAATAGTAAAACCAATTTGATTGTTATTTTAAATGATAATGAAATGTCAATATCTAAAAATGTTGGTGGCATGTCACGTTACCTTAGCAGAATAAGGACCGAGCCCATTTACTATAAAGTAAGAAATGATTTTCAATCATTGGTTGATAATATTCCTGCAATAGGTAAATCAGCTAGAAAAATATTTCATAAATTTAAAGGCTCATTGAAGTATTTATTGCTCCCAGGAGTGCTTTTTGAAGAACTAGGTTTTCACTATTATGGTCCAATTGATGGGCATAACATCTCGGAGATGCGTGATGTGTTACAAAAGCTTAAAGAAATGGAAGGACCCATCTTAATTCATGTTTGTACAAAAAAAGGGCGGGGATACACTCCGGCAGAAGAAAAACCACAAAAATATCATGGTATTTCCCCTTTTGATATTGACACGGGAAAAGTAATAAAAAAAAGCAATGGTAGCTTTTCAAATGTTTTTGGAAGAAAGCTTGTAGAATTGGCGCAAGAGCACGAAAACATATTAGCAATTACTGCAGCTATGCCTGAAGGAACAGGCCTTAGCCTTTTTAGTGAAAGATATCCAAAGAGGTTTTTCGATGTTGGAATTGCCGAGCAGCATGCAGTTACGATGGCAGCTGGGTTAGCAGTTAAGGGTTTAAGACCTTTTGTTGCCATATACTCATCCTTTTTACAAAGAGCATATGACCAAATTTTACATGATGTATCGTTAATGAATCTAAATGTCACATTTGCTATTGACAGAGCCGGAATAGTTGGCGAAGACGGTGAAACTCACCAGGGTGTATACGATATCGCATTATTTTCAACTCTGCCCAATATTACGATGATGTCGCCAGCCGATTATGACGAATTGGAGAAAATGCTTGATTTTACTGTTGAACAAGGTGAGGGGCCTATTGCTATCAGGTACCCGAGGGGTCAGGGTAAGCGAAACATTGTACCAGATATCCCTATTGAGTACGGAAAAGCTGTAAAGCTTATGGATGGAGAGGACATAACAATTGCAGTGACAGGACAGAGGGTAGAGGCAGTGATGGAAGCGGCAAAAGAACTCCAGCTACAAGGTATACACTGCGATATTATTTATTATCGTTTTATAAGACCATTTGATGTGGATGTGCTTTGCAAGTCAGCGAATAAAACCCGTTTGGTAATGACGGTTGAGGATCACGTAGAGAGCGGAGGATTTGGAAGCATAGCACTAAGTAAATTAAACCAAGCGAATATAAATGTTCAAGTTGAAGTGGTTGCTTTTCCGGACAAACCTATAGAACAGGGTAGAAGGGATTTGCTGTTCCAGAAATATGGTCTTGATGCGGTGGGATTACAAGAGAGAGTTGTAAAGATGTTAAAAAATAAAGAAGCTTATGGTGAAATAAAATGCCTAAAGAACGTTTAGATGTAAATCTTGTTAATAAAGGATTGTTTGACAGTCGCGAAAAAGCTCGTAGAGCTATAATGGAAGGCATTGTTTTTGTTAATGGAATTCGTGAGGATAAGCCAGGTTTTCAAGTCCATGAAGATGCTGAAATTGAGATTAAAGGTAATCGGCTTCCCTATGTAAGTAGGGGAGGGTTGAAACTTGAAAAGGCGATAAATGATTTTAGTATTAATCTAAATGGTAAGATATGCCTTGATATTGGTGCATCCACGGGAGGATTTACAGACTGTATGCTCCAAAATGGCGCACAGAAAGTATATTCAGTTGATGTGGGATATGGCCAGCTTGCATGGAAACTCAGGAACGATGATAGGGTTATAGTTATGGAGCGTACAAATTTTAGATATGTGAATCCTGAGGATATTGGTGAAATGGTGGATTTTGCATCAGCCGATGTTTCGTTTATTTCCCTTAAAAAAATTATAATACCAGCAAAGAAGATTTTAAAACCTGATGCAGATATGGTATGCCTCATAAAGCCGCAGTTTGAAGCAGGTAGGGAGAAGATCGGAAAAAAGGGTGTTGTAAAAGATAAGGCTGTTCATAGGGAAGTTATTGAAGGAATAATTGAGATGGTTCGTGGTTTAGAGTTTAGTATTAAAGGTCTTTCTTATTCACCTATAAAAGGACCTGAAGGGAATATAGAGTATTTATTGTATATTGGACAAGAAGAAAAAAGTCAAAAATCATTTTCAGTTGAAGATGTCGTAGAATTAGCACATAGCCAGCTTTAAAAAATATTGCATAAGAAAATGTGCAAAAAATCAGAAAAAATTTTACAATTTGCTATTTACATTAACCACTGAAATTGTTAAAATATTAACAATTTAAAATTATACCTTCTTATAAATAGGGGGTTATATATTTTTTAACGTACATTGTTAAAATTATAACAATGTTCTGACCGGTATAATCAAACATAAAGGAGAGCTGAGTATGAACAAAAAAGAAAACAGAGAACCAATTGATAAGGTAGAAAAACTAAAAACTGCACTGGTAAAACTTAAAGAAGCCCAGAAGGTTTTTGCAACATACTCTCAGGAGCAGGTGGATAAGATTTTTCTGGCAGCCGCAACAGCTGCAAATAAACAGAGGATTTCTCTTGCGAAGATGGCAGTTGAAGAAACAGGAATGGGTGTTGTAGAAGATAAGGTTATTAAAAACCATTATGCTGCTGAATACATTTACAATGCCTATAAACATGTGAAAACATGTGGAGTTATTGAAGAAGACAAGGCATATGGAATGAAGAAAATAGCAGAACCAATAGGTGTTATTGCAGCTGTAATCCCTACCACTAACCCCACATCAACAGCCATATTTAAGACACTGATTGCTCTAAAAACAAGAAATGGTATTATATTAAGTCCCCATCCAAGAGCTAAGAGATGCACTATTGAGGCTGCGAAAATTGTACTAAAAGCAGCTGTTGAAGCTGGTGCTCCCGAGGGAATCATTGATTGGATTGATATACCTTCTCTGGAGATGACCAATTTTGTAATGAGAGCCTCGGATCTCATCCTTGCCACAGGCGGCCCCGGAATGGTTACTTCTGCTTATTCCAGCGGTAAGCCAGCCATTGGTGTAGGTCCTGGAAATACCCCTGCTATAATTGACGAATCAGCAGATATTCTCCTTGCAGTTAATTCAATTATACATTCGAAAACATTTGATAACGGCATGATATGTGCTTCTGAGCAGTCAGTAATAGTGCTTGATAAGATCTATAAAAAGGTTAAGGAAGAGTTTAAGAATAGAGGGTGCCATTTTCTAAATAAAACAGACCTTGATAAGGTGCGTAAAACCATCATTATTAATGGAGCATTGAACGCGAAAATCGTTGGTCAGTCCGCCTATAGAATTGCTGAATTATCTGGTGTTACCGTTCCAGAAGGCACAAAAATTTTGATTGGTGAAGTCGAAAGCGTGGAGCTGACAGAAGAATTTGCATATGAAAAGCTATCGCCAGTTCTTGCAATGTACAAGGCAAAGGACTTTAGTGATGCAGTAGATAAAGCAGAGCGCCTGATCGCAGACGGCGGTTATGGTCATACAGCTTCGATTTATCTTGATCCATTAACTCAACAAGCGAAATACGATGAATTTACTGCCAGAATGAAAACTTGTAGAATTCTATTGAATACACCTTCATCCCACGGTGGGATTGGTGATTTGTACAACTTTAAACTGGCTCCGTCCTTGACCCTTGGTTGCGGATCATGGGGCGGAAATAGCGTATCGGATAATGTTGGGGTAAAACATTTGCTAAACATTAAGACCGTAGCTGAGAGGAGAGAAAATATGCTTTGGTTTAGAGCACCTCAAAAGGTATATATTAAGAAGGGATGTCTGCCAGTTGCTCTTGATGAGCTTAAAAACGTTATAGGGAAGAAGAAGGCATTTATCGTAACTGATCAATTTCTATATAACAACGGATATACTAAGCCTGTCACCGATAAATTAGATGAGATGGGTATTAAGCACACAACATATTATGATGTATCTCCCGATCCTACATTAGGTTGCGCTAAAGAGGGTGCTAAGCAGATGAGATCATTTGAACCTGATTGTATAATAGCTGTGGGCGGAGGCTCGGCTATGGACGCCGCTAAAATCATGTGGGTAATGTATGAGCATCCCGAAGCTGATTTTATGGATATGGCGATGCGCTTTGTGGATATAAGAAAACGTGTTTATACATTCCCGAAAATGGGCGAGAAGGCATATTTTATTGCTGTGCCCACCACTGCTGGAACAGGAAGTGAAGTTACTCCTTTTGCGGTTATTACCGATGAAACTACCGGAGTTAAATATCCGCTGGCCGATTACGAGCTAATGCCGCATATGGCCATTGTTGATGCTGATATGATGATGAATGCGCCCAGAGGATTAACGGCTGCATCGGGCATAGATGCATTAACACACGCTATTGAAGCCTATGCATCTATGCTGGCAACAGACTATACCGACAGTCTTGCATTAGGTTCAATGAAAATAATATTTGAATACTTACCAAGGGCGTATGATAATGGACCTAATGATCCAATTGCAAGAGAAAAGATGGCCAATGCAGCTACTATGGCTGGTATGGCATTTGCAAATGCGTTTTTGGGTGTATGTCACTCAATGGCTCACAAATTAGGTGCTTTCCATAACCTACCCCATGGTATAGCTAATGCGCTGCTGATAAACGAAGTAATGAAGTTCAACTCAGTAGAAACACCAACAAAAATGGGTACCTTCTCACAATATGATCATCCTCATACTCTTGCCAGATATGCAGAAATTGCTGAGTATTTAGGCCTAAAAGGTAGAACTGATGAAGATAAGCTGGAAAATCTGATAAAATATATAGATGAGCTGAAAGGGAAAATTGGTATTAAAAAGACCATACGTGACTATGGTGTCGACGAAAAAGCATTCTTAGATTCCCTAGATGAGATGGTTGATCAAGCTTTTGATGATCAATGTACAGGTGCAAACCCGCGTTATCCGCTTATGAGCGAGATTAAGCAAATGTATCTTAATGCTTATTATGGAACTAATAAAAAAGTGTAGGAGGGGAAAGGTATGAAGCTGGATAAAGTAATCGCAAAAAGAGTTGATAAAACCATTTATCGGTATGAGGGCATGGCCATAAAAGTTTTTGATGAGAACTATTCAAAGGCAAACATCCTAAATGAAGCTCTTAATCATGCAAGAGTTGAGGAAACTAGTCTTAACATTCCCAAACTCATTGAAGTAAGAATGATTGATGGAAAATGGGCTATTGTTACAGAATTTATAGAAGGTGTAACCCTGGCTCAGATGATGGAGGATAACCCTGAGAAATATGACGAGTATTTAGAGTTTTTTGTTGACCTTCAGATGACTACCCATGCACAAAGAGCTCCACTTCTTAACAAGATTAAGGATAAAATGCACAGGAAAATCTCTGAGACTGGATTGGATGCTACTATTCGCTATGAACTACATACTCGTTTAGAAGGCATGCCCACCCATAATAAAGTTTGTCATGGTGATTTTAATCCTACGAATATAATAATAAACAATGAAGGCATACCATATATTCTGGATTGGTCCCATGTGACCCAAGGAAATGCCAGTGCTGATGTGGCAAGAACATACCTTTTGTTCCATCTGGCAAATGAAGTTGAAAATGCAAATAAATATTTAAATTTATTTTGTAAAAAAAGTGATACTGCAAGACAATATGTGCAAAAATGGCTGCCAATTGTGGCTGCATCACAAAGTGTCAAAGGAAAGCCTGAGGAAAGAGACTTCTTGCTCCGATGGGTTGATGTTGTTGAATATGAATAAAAAATTCCAATTATAGTAATAAGATAAAGTCCTTTCAAGGTAACAGCAGGATGTTAATAATGCATCCTGCTGCTATTTTTCGATATATTGGTTAATTTCTTAAAATCATAATGGCATATCATAGAATTTGGTTGTATTTTTATTCAAGTTAAATGTATAATATAGATATTCAGTTTAGGTGGTATTTTTATATGAGACATAAGAAAATTGGTTTATTTGTAAATAGACAAAAAGATAAAGACCTCGAGATAACCAGAACTGTTGTGGACTGTGCGCTGAAATACAGTGTAAAGCCTCTGCTACTTGAATCTATAGCTAAGGATATAGGTTTTTCTCAGTGGTATACCGAGCAAGAAATGCTTGAGCAAGTTGATTTTTCAATTTCTCTTGGTGGAGATGGTACACTGCTAAATATGGCAAGGACAGCATTTAAATATGACGTTCCCGTACTTGGAATTAATCTCGGAACGGTGGGATTTTTAGCAGATGTTGAGATAGACGACATAGAAAGTGCTATTAAAGCATTGTCGAAAGATAACTATGATTTAAAAAACAGAATGGTGCTTTCAGCAGCAGTTATTCGTGGTCAGCAAGTGGTTTTCAAAAGCATTGCAATAAATGATGTGGTGGTCAGTAGAGATGGATTGTCACGTATAGTGAGACTTAAAGTATTTGTAGATGAACAATATATTGACTCATTTCCTGGAGATGGCGTTATCGTTTCAACGCCAACAGGCTCCACCGGATATACCTTATCCGCAGGTGGGCCTATTGTACAACCTGATATGGACATGATGATTACTACTCCGATCTGCCCCCATATATTATACTCCCGCTCTTTCATTACTAGTCCGGATAGAAAGCTATGCATAACAATTAATGGCGATTATCCAGATACTGCAGTAATTACCATGGACGGGCAGGAAGGCTTCAAAATTGTAGCAGGTGATAGGATTGAAATAACTTGCGCCCCGAAAGCAATGCAGTTTGTAAATCTGAACGATATCAATTTTTATGATGTACTGAGAGCTAAGATCCATGACCCGTCGATAAAAGACAAATCTTAATTTGTGTATTTGGATTTTATTAGGGTATTTCATACAATACAAGAAAGGAGAGGCCTATGAAGTATAACAGGCACGCTAAAATTCTTGAATTAATCGATAATTATGATATTGAAACACAGGATGAACTTGTTGAAAAGCTTAAGGAGCATGGCATGGATGTTACTCAAGCCACAGTATCAAGAGATATTAAAGAGTTACGTCTTGTAAAAGTCACTAATAAAGAGGGTAGATCCAAGTATAAGGCCATGAACAACGATCCAGGGGTTGTAAGCGATAAGCTCATTACAATTCTTAGGGGAGGCTACGTGTCAAGTGACTATGCCAACAATATTTTGGTGATAAAAACACTGCCTGGAATGGCACAGGCTGTTGCCTCTGCAATTGATTCGTTAGGCTGGGAGGATATTGTCGGCACGATTGCTGGGGATGATACAATAATGATTGTGACCCGTGCTGAAAGAATAGCTGAAGAACTGCAGGAAAGGTTCACCGCATTGTTAAAGGGGGATTAATAAATGCTGATCCAGTTGTCGGTTGAAAACATAGCCATAATAGAGAAGCTTACTATTGAGCTTGAAAACGGGCTGAACATATTAACCGGAGAAACAGGGGCAGGAAAATCCATTCTTATTGATGCTGTAAACGCTTTATTAGGTAGCCGTATATCACGAGAGCTTATTCGTACCGGGGAAAATAAGGCAAGAGTTGAAGCTATCTTTCAGGCACCATCAACATTGACGGATGTGCTAAACAGTATGGGGATTGATAATCAGGATGATGGGACTCTTGTTATCTGCCGTCAATTTTTTAGTACAGGTAGAAATATATGTAGGGTAAATGGCAACTTAGTGACAGTGTCACAGCTTAAGGAAATAGGTGAGTATTTAATTGATATTCATGGTCAAAATGATAACCAGTCTTTGTTAAGAAATAAAAATCAAGTTGAATATATTGATAATTACTCGGGCAGTAAACTCCTATTGGTGAAAGAAGAATATCGAAATAGCTTAGCTGAGTTTAGAAGTATCGACAAAAAAATAGACCAATTAAAGGCTATGGAGAAGGAGAGGGCACGCCTTGAGGATTTATATAAGTATCAGGTTAATGAGATAGTAGGCGCCAGGTTAAAGATGGGCGAAGATGAGGAACTTCTACAACAAAGCAATATTCTTTCTAATGCAGAGGAAATAATTGAAGCCTTAAATAATACGTATTTTTCTTTAATTGGTGAAGACGGAGTTGCCATAGGGGCTCTTGAGCAAATACAAAGGGCTCAAGCTGCGATAGATGATATAACAGATTTTGCGCCTACATTTGGACAAATATCTGAAAGCCTTGTAGATATAGTAGACAAAATAGAAGAAATTGCCCGTGAAATCAGAAACAGCAGGGAACAAGTAAACTATGATCCCGATCTTCAGCAAGAAGTGGAAGAAAGACTTGCGCTTATTGAGTCACTGAAAAGGAAATATGGAAATAGTGTCGAGGAAATAATTGAATATGGAGAGAAAGCTCAGCTAAAGCTAGATGAGGTTACAGACACAGAAGCTCATTTAACTGAGCTTAGCAAAAAGAAGAAAGAACTAGATAGGATTTTGTACAGTAAGGCATCTGAAATACATAAAATGCGTGTTGAGGCCTCAGAAACCCTAAAAATCAAAGTAACAAGAGAGTTAAAGGATTTGGAGATGCCTGAGGCAGAGTTTTCTGTAGATATACGGTTTGATGAGAGTAAATCTTATCATGACGATGGCCTTGATAAGATAGAGTTTCTTATTTCGCCTAATCCGGGAGAGGGTTTAAAACCCTTAAACAAAATTGCATCAGGTGGTGAAATGTCAAGGATTATGCTGGCAATTAAGAGAATACTTGCAGATGTTGATGAGATCGATGTACTAATATTTGATGAAATTGATACTGGTGTAAGTGGTAGGGCAGCACTCAAGGTTGGAAAAAAACTCCTTGAAATATCCGCAAATCACCAAGTGATATGTGTAACGCACGATGCACAAATTGCCAGTCTAGCTAATGCGCATTACAAAATTAGTAAGGAATCAAAAGGCAGAAGAACGCTTGCTCAAGTGGATAAACTTAAAGGCGCTGATAGAGAAGAAGAAGTAGCAAGGCTTTTAAGTGGTGATAACAGCGAGAATACTTCGAAGTTAGCCAAAGAAATGATAGAAAAAGGTATGGAATTGAGAAATAAACATTAGCAAGTACAAAGGAAAAACGGAGGAGATAAGTTTGAATATAAAATGGTCTGAACACCTTACTACCGCAGTCAGTCCGGATGGATATCCCCTCAGCGAATTACCTGAGATAGCTATGGTCGGAAGATCAAATGTTGGAAAGTCATCGTTAATTAATCTTCTAACAGGAAGAAAATCACTTGCGAGGGTTGGAAATACACCTGGGAAAACAAGGGTTATAAATTTCTATAATGTTGAGGATAAATTGATACTGGTTGACCTTCCTGGCTATGGATATGCAAAGGTTTCTGAAGCCGAGAAGAACAGATGGGGTAAAATAATCGAAACCTATTTAAATACACGTAAACAACTCAGTGCTATGATAATGTTAACAGACATTAGGCATAAACCAACACAACAGGATATAGTAATGTATCAGTGGATTTGCAGTATGGGAAAACCTCATGTCATAGTTGCAACAAAAGCAGATAAAATTGCAAAAGCTCATTATGATAAGCACATAGCTCAAATAAGGCTAACACTGGGATTAGTGCCGGAAATCCCTGTAATTCCTATTTCTTCAACAAAGAGATTAGGTTTAATAAATGTTTGGAATGAAATTGAAAAAGTAGTACCCGGTTTGGAAATAGTACCGGACAAATAATAAAGAAGAAGGTTGAAGTGTATGACAGCAGAAATACTTGCAGTTGGAACAGAATTATTAATGGGTCAGATAGCCAATACCGATGCACAATATATATCAAGACGACTTGCAGAATTAGGTATTAATGTGTATTTCCATACCGTTGTTGGAGATAATGCTGCGAGGTTGGAAGAAACGTTAACAAGAGCGTTGAATCGCTCAGAGATCGTTATTACAACGGGTGGACTCGGCCCCACAAAAGATGACCTTACAAAAGAGACAATATCAAAAACCATGAATCGAAAGTTGATTCTCCACGAAGATATACTTGATAAGATCAGAAATTTCTTTGAACAAAAACATAGAAAAATGGTTGATATAAATGTAAAACAGGCATATTTACCTGAGAATTCAATAGTTATTCCAAACCTTAATGGTACAGCACCAGGATGTATTATTGAAGAGGGTGAAAAGACAATCATAATGCTTCCCGGCCCACCTCAGGAAATGCAGCCTATGTTTGAAGACACTGTGTTTGAATACCTTAAGGAGAAAACAGGAGTAATTCTTGTTTCAAAAATGCTTAAAATTATTGGTATTGGAGAATCTGAACTAGAGACAAGGCTTATGGATTTAATTGTAAATCAAGAAAATCCTACTATAGCACCGTATGCCTCTCAAGGAGAGGTAACGGTAAGAGTTACAGCACGCTGTACCCAGAAAAAAGAAGCAGAAGAGATGCTAACCCCGATTATTAACGAGATAAGAACAAGATTAGGTGATTTGGTTTATGCCGAAGATGGCCAGTCACTTGAAGAAGTGGTATGTACTTTGCTTAAAGAAAATGAATTAACTATTGCAACTGCAGAATCTTGTACAGGGGGGTTATTTGCTGGGAGGATTGTAAATATTCCAGGTGCATCAGAGGTTTTTGAGCGAGGTTATATAACATACTCTAATGATGCGAAAGTTGAAGATTTAGGAGTTTCCTATGATATAATAAAGAAGTATGGCGCTGTAAGCAAAGAAACTGCACTTGAAATGATAGANGGACTTAAACAAAGGACCAAGGCTTCTGTTGGGGTTGCAATAACGGGTATTGCAGGACCGGGTGGTGGTACTNCTGATAAGCCAGTTGGAATGGTTTACATCGCTTCATTTGTTAAAGATAAAGTATGTTGTAAAGAATTCGAATTAATGGGAAATAGAGAGCGAGTTAGGAACGATGCTTGTTTACGTGCGCTTGACATGGTACGCAGATTAATACTTGGAATAGAATAACAAAAAGCAATAAGGGGGATAATGATTTGGGTCGGGTACAAGAAAAAAGCCTGTCGGGAACTGCTGCCCTTGTTATGTTTGCAACACTAATTAGTAGAATAACTGGCTTTCTAAGGACGGTACTAATCAAGAATATTATGTCACCACAAGGCTATTCTGATGAATTCCTTGTAGCTTTTTCCCTTCCTGATTTAACATTTGAATTGTTAGTTGGCGGCGCAATAGCTGCTGCGATTATTCCAATACTATCATCTTGCATCTCAAAAGATGAAGAAAACAATGGTTGGAAGGCTGTTGGAACTTTTATCAACATAACCGTTGCTGCATTTGTCCTGTTAAGCATTATTTTTTATATATTTACTCCTGCCTTTGTAAAACTTGTTGCTGTAGGTTATGAGCCTAAAACAGAACAGTTTGATCAGGTTGTAAAACTCACTCGTATTCTTCTTCCATCCTCACTTTTTATGATATTGGCAGGACAATGTAATGGCATTTTGAATGCGTACAACAGGTTTGCGGCAGCTTCTTTTGGTCCTGTCATATATAATCTGTGTGTTATGTTCAGTATTATTCTTTTTGGAGCCAAAAGTGTAGAATTAACAACCTTGGGTGTGATGATTAGTTCTCTCATCTACTTTTTTATACAGCTTGCGTTCACATTTAAACACTTCAAATTATATAGACCAAAATTGTACATAAGAAATGAAACGTTTTCAAAATTAATTAAATTAGCAATACCTTCTTTGGCAGCCTCGGCGGTACTTCAGGTAAATGCAACTATATCAAAAAGCTTTTCCACCGGGTTTGCGACCAACAGTGTGACAATGATGTATAATGCCAATCGCACCTGGCAACTACCACTTGGAATCTTTGCACAAAGCATGGGAGTTGCAATACTTCCAACATTGTCAGCTCAGTATGCAAGAGATGAGAAAAAAGAATTTAGTCGTGTGCTAAATAATGGGCTTAGAACTGTTTTAGCATTATGTATTCCCAGTACCATGATTTTAATTGTTCTCAATAAAGAGATTATGCAAATACTTTTTAAGTGGAGTTATATGACGAATTATGAAGTAACCATGAATGGACTGGCTCTTTTAGCATATGCCCCTGCATTACTATTTCAATCGGTAGTTGTTATATTAAACAGAGCCTTTTATTCAATTCAGAATACTCGGATACCTTTGTTTGCGGGAGTTGCAACCATAGGTATTAATATTGTCGCAAATATATATTTTGTTAATTATACTGATTTAGGTGCAATAGGAACTGCTATGGCATATGTTGTAACTGTAATGGTCAACGCATTCTTACTCATTATTGCATTTTCAATAAAGACGGGTCAAAAATTGATCCCGGATAATTTTAAGTTTCTTATAAAAACCACTATAACAACCATAATTTCGGGTATACTCCTATGGATATTCACGCTTATAATTCCCTTTCCGTCTGCCGAGAGTTTTACTCTGGGAAATAAAATCTTGGAAATATTGTCTATAAGTGCTCAACTTATACCTTCTGTTTTGGTGTTTGTTATTTGCGCTGTTCTGTTGAAAATAGATGAAGTTAGGCGTGTTGTGGCATCAATCCTAATAAAAATCAAGAAAGTTTTGGCAAGAGAAAGCTAATGAAGCTATTGACTTTTATATAGAGGTTATATATAATTTAGAACAGATGTTCGATATTGGTCCGGACAAGCTTCTTGTTCGGTAAAGAGGAGGTTGGGTTATGGCAGCTAGTGATGATAAGAGAAAGGCACTTGAGATGGTTTTTAACCAAATTGAAAAACAATTTGGAAAAGGCGCAGTGATGAAGCTTGGCGAATCCGCACATTTGAATATTGACACAATACCCACGGGAGCTTTGGGTTTGGATATTGCTTTAGGGGTGGGAGGTCTCCCGAGAGGACGTATTATTGAAATATATGGTCCAGAGTCATCAGGTAAAACTACTGTAGCACTTCATGTAATAGCAGAGGCGCAGAAAGCTGGCGGAGAAGCAGCATTCATAGATGCAGAACACGCTTTAGATCCAATTTATGCTAAAAAATTAGGAGTAAATATTGAAAATCTTATCGTTTCTCAACCCGATACTGGTGAACAAGCGCTTGAGATTACAGAAGCATTGGTTAGAAGCGGAGCCATAGATATTATAGTTATTGACTCTGTCGCTGCACTTGTTCCTAAGGCAGAGATTGACGGAGAAATGGGTGATGCTCATGTTGGTCTTCAAGCACGGCTGATGTCACAAGCACTAAGAAAATTATCAGGTGTCATTAGTAAGTCAAATACAGTAGCAATTTTTATAAACCAACTTCGTGAAAAGGTTGGCATCATGTTTGGTAATCCTGAAGTAACTCCTGGAGGACGTGCATTAAAGTTCTATTCTTCTGTGCGCTTAGATGTCAGACGTATTGAAACATTAAAAGATGCGGGTACTCCATATGGTAATAGAACAAAAGTAAGAATTGTCAAAAATAAAGTAGCTCCTCCATTTAGAGAAGCAGAATTCGATATAATTTATGGCGAAGGCATTTCAAAAGAGGGCAATGTTTTGGACGTAGGCGTTCAGCTTGACATCGTCAAAAAGAGTGGATCATGGTTTTCGTATAATGATCAGCGTCTTGGGCAAGGACGGGAAAATGTTAAAAAGTTCCTCAAAGAAAACCCTGAAATTTACAGCGAAATCGAATCTAAGATTCGTGCCCAATATGATAAGGCATTTTTAGAAAGTGTTGAGTCCACTGTTGCAGATGACGATGACGAGTAGAGTTAAAGTTATGCCAAAATTATTCGTGTGTTTTTGTATCATATAAATAATTAATAAAAGCTTGTCTTAGAGATAAGCTTTTGTTTTTGCTAAACCATTTATTTGCAGATTTTTATATAATTATGATATGATTAAACAATAGAAATAGGATTATTTGATGGAAAGATAATATCCTTTATACATGCTACTTGAAATTATGCCTATCAGGCTCAGTGGTTTTGTAAGAATTGTTGGTGGTCTAAATCAAAACAGTATTTATACAAATGGGGTGAGATACCTATGAGAATAACATCTGCAATAAAACAAAAAAACAACCCAAATATGATTCAAATCTACATAGATGATTCCTATGCTTTTTCTATTCCTGAAGAAGAATATTTGCGCTTGAATTTATATGAAAAAGAAGAGATTGATTTAGAAGAGATAAAATTTATTCGTGAAGAAGTAAATGTTAAATTTGCGAAGCAACGTGCTCTTAGAATGCTTNCAACAAGGTATAGAACTGAATATGAAATAAAGGAAAAACTACTTGATTTAGGTTTTGATTACGAATTTGTGGCAGAGGCTATTTTACAGTTAAAATCTATGGGTTATATTAATGACAGACTTTTTGCTACTAAATACATATCCGATCGATTAAAACTAAAGCCTAGATCCAAAAAGGCATTATGTTTCGAACTTTCGAAAAAAGGAGTTTCCTCCGACATAATTGAGCAGGTAATTGATGAGTTTGAAATTGATGAATCAGTTATTGCATATCGTCTTGCAAGAAAAAAGTATGGCAAATATAACATAGATGATTCTAAAATTCAGCGTAGGATTGTATCTTTCTTATCACATAAAGGTTTTTCATTCACAATAATAAAAGGTGTCCTGGAGCAAATGAAAGAAGATAAAAGTGGCTAATGAGTGGTAGGGTAAAATCACTGTAACTACGTAATTCTTTCAGTTTGTATTATCAAATTTTGGGAAAATAATAAACTAACAAATGGTTTTCGTACNATTGATAATTATATATAAAAGTTTTATAATAGTTTAATATAATGAGGTTAAAAAGCAGTGAGTTGCAATTGCAACCTTCTGTAAATATTGGGTCTCTCGTTGAGCAGAGTAGGTGTTTGCGCGTTAAGTGCCGGATGAACGGGGAGTTGACATCCGGACGAAAAGTCTAATGACTTGCGGTGCATATACCGCATCCCGCTGTTGCATGTGGGAGTGTTCCTCTTCATGTAGCATATAGTATTGCCTCGTTAAACCAATTAGTTTTTTGCGTGATAAGAGCATCAGATTTATTGGTTAGAAAATTTACATGAGGAGGGTTGTGTTTATGAACAACAAAAGTTATTTTTCATTTCTATCAAAGATTTCATCCATGGTTTTAGTTTCTTTGTTTATTGCGTTGTATGTGGTTCTTTCGTTTTTTCGGATTTATATCACAAATGAGCTTAGGATTAGTTTGACATTTATACCTATAGCGTGGGCTTCTATTTTATTTGGACCTTTGGCTGGCGCTCTGACAGGAGCCTTGGGGGATATATTGGGTTGGGCTGTAAATCCAGTAGGTCCTTATTTTCCGGGGTTTACCATAAGTGGTTTTGTAAGCGGCATTATCTATGGTTTATTTCTCTATAAGAAGGAAACAACATTACTAAGAGTAATTGCTGCTGCAGCATTAATGGTTCTTATTGTTGAGGCTGGTTTGAACTCAATATGGATGAATATGTTAGTAGGTACCGCATATAAGGTACTTGTCCCTGCAAGACTTATAAAGGCAGTAATAGCAGCACCAATACAAGTGATTGTGTTGAATAGTACAGCATACTTAGTAAAAAAATATGCACCTGTAGGAATTAATCATTAAATGCAGAGTTGAGTAGGTTATCAGCAGAATTATTATAGACATTTACTATATATTGAGAAGGGAAAGGTGACAAATGAAGAATTTTGAATTTCATTCTCCAACGAAGATCTTTTTTGGTCGTGAAACGCAAAAACAGGTCGGTGAAATTATTAGAGGCTATGGATTTAAAAAGGTTCTACTTCACTATGGNAAAGGAAGCATAAAGAAAATAGGCCTATATGATGAAGTAACGAATGCTCTTAATGAATCTAAAATAGATTTTATTGAGTTAGGAGGTGCACAGCCAAATCCAACTCTTAACTTGGTTAAAGAGGGAATAGGGCTATGCCGGAAAGAAAATGTTGACATTGTTTTGGTTGTTGGTGGAGGAAGTGCTATTGATTCAGGAAAATTGATAGCAGTAGGAGCAGCAAATGATTGTGACCCATGGCTGTTTTCAATGGGTAAAAAAACTCCCAAGAGTGCACTACCAATTGGTACCATCCTGACTCTTTCAGCAACTGGCAGTGAGACAAGCGCCTCAGCTGTTATTACAAATGAAGAGCTTAAGCTCAAACGAGGATATAACTCTGAATTTAATAGACCTTTGTTTTCGATATTAAATCCAGAATTAACATTTACCGTCTCACCATATCAGACGGCTTGCGGCATTGTTGACATAATCATGCACACTTTAGAGCGATATATCACAATGAAAGGTAACGCAGAGGTCACAGATCGGATTGCCGAAGCGGTATTAAAATCAACCATTCAAGCTGGTAAAGTGGCAATGGAAAACCCCCAGGATTATGAAGCCAGAGCCACCCTTATGTGGGCAGGCACCTTGTCGCATAATGGCCTCACAGGTTTGGGCAGGGATTATTATATGGTATGCCACCAAATAGAGCATGAAATAAGTGGAATGTTTGAAGAGGTTGCTCACGGTGCAGGATTAGCGGTTGTTTTTCCAGCATGGGCAAAATATGCATATAAGTATAATATGGAAAGATTCTGTCAATATGCTGTCCGGGTTTGGAATTGTGAAATGGATTACTCAAATCCGGAAAACACAGCCATAGCAGGAATAGAAGCAACTGCTAAATATTTTAAGGAGATTGGTATGCCATCATCACTTAGTGAATTTAGTATCACCGAAGACAGTTTCGAGGAGATGGCTGAAAAATGTACAAACTATGGCGAGCGCATTTTGCCTGGATTGATTGAATATGGAAAGAAGGAAATAATTGACATATTGAACTTGTGTAAATAACTGTTTTTATAAACCATTATGAACAAACCCTAAGTCACTTATTAGTCAATTAATTTTGTGTTAAATTAAAAAGCCGGACACATATTCGTGTTCGGCTTTAATAATAATCTAAATAAATGATAAACTAATGAAATTATCTATCCTTTATATTTGTTTATAGAAACAACCTATATCATGCTTATGCCAGACAAACTTCTAATGCTGCGTCAGCTGCAGAAGCAGCATCATCAGCGTATAAGTCTGCTCCGATACTCTCTCTGAAACTATCTGTTACAGGTGCGCCACCTATCATTATTTTGACTTTATCAGACAAATCGGATTGCTTTACTTTTTCTACAATATTTTTCATCTCAGTCATAGTAGTGGTTAGAAGAGCAGAGCATGCAATTATATCTACATCATTTGAAATGGCTGACTCTACAAACTTTTCTGCAGGAACATCCACTCCTAAATCTATAACTTCAAGACCTTTGCCTTCCATCATCATACGTACAAGATTCTTACCGATATCATGCAAATCGCCTTTAACTGTACCAATTATTACTTTTCCCTTTGCTTTTACTCCCGAACTTACCAAAAGCGGTTTAAGTAATTCCGTACCGATATTCATCGCACGTGCTGCAATTAGCACATCTGGAACATAAACCTCATTGTTTTTGAACTTGGCACCAATAATATCCATTCCGTGTAATAAACCTTCTTCAAGAATCTTATTAACATCAATACCTTCGTCTATTGCCTTTTGGACAAGTTCTTTGACATCCTTTGCCCTGCCTTTTTGTAAATTTTCCGAAATTTCTCTTAGCAAATCCATACAATCACCTCATAAAAATTATTATCATGCATTACTGCGTGATAGTCAACTAAAGACACTCTTAAAGAAGTAGTTTAAATTAGTCTATTAATATCATACTCTTCCTAAATCATACATTAGATATAACATTAGTTATTGAAATAATTTATGTTTTTTTGTAAATCCTTATACTTTTAGCAAATATCAAATGGGTTGCAGAATGGTCAATTGTAAGACTATATTAGACTCTGGAGTAAAAAGGGGTCTAATTTAGTTTTACAATTAACGCATTGATTCAGAATATGAGAAAATCGCGATACTCCACTTTACAGTTGGTGAATTTTGTGATAAACTTACTTAGTATTTTAGGTAGCCCATCNGCTCGGTTATCGGAGCACTCCGACCGAAAACTGTGCTGACGGCGTTAATTTAGAAAGGAGTTAGTAACGTGGAAAAGTTGACAAAACAAGAGATCATCGATAAGTATAAGCTTAGCGATGGCGATACTGGTTCACCAGAAGTTCAGATAGCTTTATTGACATATCGCATTGCTAATCTTACTGAACATCTGAAGTTCCATAAGAAAGACCATCATTCAAGAAGAGGATTATTGAAAATGGTTGGTCAAAGACGCGGTCTTTTAAATTATCTGATGAAAAAAGATATTAACAGATACCGTGATATAATTGCCAAGTTAGAACTTAGGAAGTAAATGAAAGCGGAGCATATCCGCTTTCTTGTTTTATTTCTTATAATCAAGCACAAGGATTATTAGTTTAGGTAACGTGTAAGCTGCATAGTAAGGCAAGTTNCAATTCGTGCTATTAAAAATCTATTATTTACAATGTTTTAAATATTTATTATAGTGAAATAATGATATAAGAAGCAGGAAGTTTATAATTAGTTTGTGAAATTACTTACATAAATATATATTTTGTAAGGCATAAAATATTTACTGTGAACAGGTGGTGCAGAGTTCAGAGAAGAGGGTTCCTATAGGAATTTTCCTCCCTGACCTTTTCGCCTCCGTTCATAGATACATGAAAGGATGTTGGTAGAAAAAATGAAGAAGGAATATTCAATTGATGTGGCAGGTAGAACTCTGACAGTACAAACGGGTCAACTTGCACAGTTAGCAAATGGAGCAGTACTGGTTAAGTATGGAGATACTGTGGTTTTATCTACTGCTACAGCGTCTTCTGAACCAAGGGAAGGGATAGACTTTTTCCCATTAAGTGTGGATTATGAAGAAAAGATGTATTCTGTAGGGAAGATCCCTGGAGGATTTATTAAAAGAGAGGGAAGACCTACTGAAAGTGCAATTCTTACCTCAAGAGTAATTGATCGTCAAATTCGCCCAAGGTTTCCAAATGATCTTAGAAATGATGTTGCGATAGTAAATATGGTTTTATCTGTTGAACAAGACAATTCACCAGAATTTGCAGCCATTATGGGAACTATTATTTCTTTGTGTATTTCAGACATTCCATTTAATGGTCCTATAGGTGGTATTATTCTTGGACTAGTGGATGGAGAAGTAATAATAAATCCCAACCAGGAACAAAGAGAAAAAAGCAAGATGCATGTCACACTCTCGGCAGATAAAGAAAAAATCGTTATGATAGAAGCCGGAGCAGATGAAGTTCCTGAAGATATCATGCTTGACGCCATTAAGAAGGGTCATGAAGAGATTAAACGCATAATTGAGTTTATTGAAGGTATCGTTAAAGAAATTGGCAAAGAAAAGTTTGAATATATTTCAGCGGCTGTGCCACAAGACATTTTTGACAAGGTGTCCAGTCTTTGTAAGGACGAACTTGCACAGGCTATGATGAATGACGACAAAAAAGAACGCGATAAAAATGTAAATGTAGTGCTAAAGAAAGTCCATGAGCAGCTTGATGAGGTATACCCTGAATCAATTTCACAGATTTCCCAGGCTCTTGATATGCTTCAAAAGAAGGTTGTTCGTGAAAAACTCTTAAATGATAATCAACGTGTTGATGGAAGAGGCTTGATGGATTTAAGGCCACTGTACGCAGAGGTGGGTATTTTACCCAGAACTCATGGTTCTGGACTGTTCCAAAGAGGTCAGACTCAGGTTCTTACAAATGTTACCCTTGGACCTCTTGGAGATGTGCAAATGTTAGATGGTGTTGCAGAAGAAGAGACAAAAAGGTATATGCATCATTATAATTTCCCCTCATTCAGCGTAGGTGAATCAAGGCCTAGTCGTGGACCTGGTAGAAGGGAAATTGGTCACGGTGCACTTGCAGAGAAAGCCCTTGACCCTGTTATACCTTCAGAGGCGGATTTTCCATATGCAATCCGACTTGTGTCAGAAGTATTGATGTCTAATGGCTCAACATCCCAAGGAAGCGTATGTGCCAGCACACTCGCATTAATGGATGCTGGTGTTCCAATAAAGGAGCCGGTGGCAGGCATCTCAGCAGGACTTGTTACAGATGACAATGATCCCGACAAATTTGTCACATTCATGGACATACAAGGAATTGAAGATTTCTTTGGGGATATGGATTTCAAGGTTGCTGGAACAAAGAATGGTATTACAGCTATACAAGTGGATATTAAAGTTGATGGTCTCTCCTATGAAGTTATTACACAAGCTTTTGAAATTACACGTAAAGGAAGACTTACAATATTGAACGATGTAATGCTAAAAGCAATAAGCCAGCCAAGAGCACAGTTATCACCTTATGCTCCTAAGGTTTTCAAAACTTCAATAGATGTTGATAAAATACGTGACGTAATTGGGCCTGGTGGTAAGATCATTAATCGCATTATTGCAGAGACTGGTGTAAAAATAGATATCGAAGAAGATGGACAGGTATTTGTTGCAACATCGGATGAGACAGCTGGAAAGAAAGCAATATCAATTATTGAAGGCATAGCAGGAGAGGTTGAGGTTGGTCAGACCTTCACCGGGAAAGTTACGCGTATAATGAATTTTGGTGCCTTTGTTGAATTTTTACCTGGAAAAGAAGGATTGGTTCATATTTCAAAGTTAGCCCACAACCACGTAAACAAAGTTGAGGATGTGGTAAATGTTGGGGACGAAATACCAGTAAAAGTAATTGAAGTTGATAGACAGGGTAGAATAAACCTTTCATTAAAAGATTGTATTGAAAAATAGTGAAATAACTTACAATACCCTAAGTGCTTGATTAATAGTGTATTTTTAGCCCTATGGGCTAAAATACACTAATTAATTTATGGAGGGAAACATGAATAAGAGCCTTAGTATTTTGTTTGTATCAGCCGAGGTTACTCCTTATGCAAAAACAGGCGGTCTTGCAGACGTAGCCGGGTCGCTTCCCAAGGTTTTACAAGACATGGGTATGGATATTCGTGTTGTTTTACCAGGATACAAAGAAATAGATGCAACCCAGGAATATATTGCAGATTTTTCTGTTAAAGTCAATAGCAGACAGGAAACCTGTATCTTGAAAGAAATAATTGATGCAGATACAGTCACATACACAATTAATAATCACCATTATTACAATAGAGATGGAATATACATGCATCATGACGACGGTGAAAGGTTTATATTTCTATGTAAGGCATCCCTTGATTTATGTAAGGTTATTGGTTTTAAGCCAGATATTATTCATATGAATGACTGGCATGTAGGACCTATTGCTTTGCTCCTAAAAGAAAAATACCATAAGGCAGATCCTTTTTATCGAAACATAAAAACATTACTTACAATTCATAACCTTGAATATCAAGGTCATTTTGAAAAAGACGTATACGATTTACTGGGATTACCAGATGAGTTATTCGTACCAGAAGGTGTCGAGTTTTACGGTAAGTTCAACTTTGTAAAAGCAGGAATTCTATATGCGGATAAAATCAATACAGTTAGCAAAACATACTCTGAAGAAATCTTGACTTACGAATTTGGAGAAGGATTAGAAGGCGTTTTACAGAATAGAAAAAATGATCTTTATGGAATACTCAACGGCATTAGCTATAAGGATTTCAACCCAGCTGATGATCCTTTCGTTCATTATGCATATGATGAAAATGATCTAAGTGGAAAAGCTCGAAATAAAAAAGATCTTCAGTCCGAACTTGGACTCCCCGTTAAGAATGTTCCTATAATCAGTGTAATTCACCGTCTTGCTTCGCAAAAAGGACTTAATCTTGTTATTGACACATTTGAAGAAACTATGGATATGGGTGCTCAATTCGTCTTGTTAGGAGTGGGCGATCCCTATTTAGAAGAAACATTTTTAGAACTTATGAAGAAATATCCTGAACAGGTCTCTGTGAGAATAGAGTTTAATGAGGCACTTGCACACAGAATATACTCAGGAAGCGATATTTTTCTTATGCCGTCAAATTTTGAGCCTTGCGGGCTTGGACAGATGATAAGCCTCCATTATGGTACAATACCAATAGCACGTGAAACGGGTGGATTGAAAGATACTGTTATTGACATTGATAAAGATGAAAAACTAGGGAATGGATTTACTTTTGTTGAGAAAACTCCACAAGCATTTTTCGATGCTCTTAGAAGAGCAGTTGAAACTTATAAACACAACCCCGATTTATGGATTGAAATGATGAAAAGGGGATTAAGAACTGATTTTACGTGGAAGAACTCTGCGAAGAAGTATTTAGAAGTTTACAATGAAGCATTAGCAAGGTAGAATAAAAGATGAACCTTGTGTTAGGAAGAGTTTTTTAAAAGGGATGTACTTATGAAAAAAACACAAAGAGTAACGAAGATTATGGAAGAATTGGACAAGATGTACCCAGACGCTGGGTGCAGCCTTAATTATGAGAATCCCCTTCAGTTACTAATTGCTACCCAACTTGCTGCCCAATGCACCGACAAAAGAGTTAATATTGTTACAGAAGAACTTTTTAAAAAATACAAGACAGCTGAAGATTTTGCAAATGCTGATCAAAAAACGCTGGAACAAGAGATTCATTCAACGGGATTTTATAGAAATAAAGCAAGAAATATAATCCTATGTTGTAAGAAAATTGTTGCCGAATATAATAGTCAGGTACCTGACAGTATGGAAGAACTGTTAACATTACCGGGGGTGGGGAGAAAAACTGCAAATGTTGTCCTAGGGGATGCTTTTAATATACCTGGCATTGTTGTAGATACTCATGCTAAGCGATTGTCAAACCGCTTGGGTCTTACGAAAGAGCAAGATCCTACAAAGATTGAGTTTGATTTAATGAAAATAATTCCAAAGAAGAGTTGGAGTAAATTTTCTCATCAACTGGTGCATCATGGACGAGCATTATGTAGTGCAAGAAAGCCTGGTTGTGAACAGTGTTCAATAAAGCCTTATTGCGTTTTCGATAAAAAGGATATAGAATGATATATATAAACTACAATTTAACAGAAACCTACTGATTAGTTTCTGAATATATAAACAGAAACAAACCCACTGATTTTATATTTTCGAGTTTAGAAAACAGTATATAACAGAACTCACTGATTTTATTTTTTGAATATAGAAAACAGTATATTACAAAACCCATTGATTTTATTTTTTTGATAATATAGAACAGGCAATATTATCGATTACCAAAACGTTCGAATATTTACAATAAAGGTTTCGGGTGAAATGCAGTGTTTAAAAAAGATTTACGAGTAAAGAATGAACTGCCTGTTGAACTAAGCGATTGTGAGAGAGTTATTACATACTTTCTATGGTCAATCATGCTTATTTTGCTGTTGTCTGATTCATATGTAGAATATGTTCTAAATCAGGCTTTGATTAACTACAGCAAAATTGCCATACAGGTTTTTTTATACACATTATTGGCTGTGAGTGGTCTATTAAAATTATCAAGGCTGAAGAATGATAAGATTAATACGACTGATACATTCTACATTTTACTTAGCTTGTTGAACATATTTCTAATTTGTCTTCTACTGAGCACGTTTTGTTATGGCTTCATATATTATTTTATAGCCGTGCTTCCTATTATTAGTATTTGCATAACCACTGCTTGTAAAGAAGTAACGCCCTTTTTATTATTTACATTAATATTTCAAGTATTATCTACATTATTTGTTCCTGTTTTAATTAAAGCCAGTGAACCCGTAACAATCCATAATGGTATAATATATGTAACTTTCTTAATCACTCTTCATCTGACGCTAATAATATTATTTACAATCCTTAGTTTTTATAACCAACTATATATCCAGAGAGAACAGGAAAAAGAAAAGCTCGTATCAGAGCTAAGAACGAAATATGAACAACTCGAGAAATCCAATAATGAAAAACTTGAGCAGTTTGAAAAGTTAAAAGAAGTAANCCTTCAACTTGAAGAAGCAAATACGAAACTATCTTCAANTCTTGCTGAACTTTTTACATTACAGAAGATTTCACAAGCAATAAGCTCGATATTTGATATGAATGAATTGCTTAAGTTTATTAACGATGTTGTTATAGGAGTTATGGGCGTTACTTNTTCGAGTATCGCATTATATAACTCATCTGGAGAACGCCTAAAAGTACAGGTAACTAGTGTATACAATACTCGAGAGCGTGCCATGCTCACAGACAATATTAATTCACCCATCCTTAAAGAGGCTGCTGATGAATGCAGAATATTAATAGATAATGATGTTGACCCTGCAAATTATGATTTTACACGGGGCAGGAATGTTAAATCATTTTTATGTGCTCCTTTACAGATTAAGGGTAAGGTTCATGGACTTGTACTGATAGAGCATAGTATTCCAAATGCATTTGATGATACCAATGTAAAACTACTTGAAATAATAACTCAGCAGGTGAGTATAGCTATTGAAAATGCGAAATTGTATGAACAACTTCAGACCTATGCAAATACCGATGGATTAACACAAGTATTTAATAGAGTTTACTTCCAAACACGCTTACGTGATGAACTGAACAAGGCTATTGAACAAGGGTATGAAGTATCAGTCATAATATTTGACATTGACGATTTCAAGGTCTGTAATGATACATATGGGCATTTATTTGGAGATGAGGTATTAAAATGTATCGCAAAAACGGTAAAAAGCTTTGTACGTAAGGATGATATTGTTGCGCGCTTTGGTGGTGAAGAATTTATTATCCTTCTTTCACGTACAGGAAAAGATATTGCATATCAAAAAGCAGAAGAATTGCGCGTAAAATTATCTGAGCTTANTATAGATTGCAAAAGGGGTATTATCTCCAGACCCGTAACAGTCAGCTTAGGTGTTTCAACATTTCCTACAATTGCAAAGAATGAGTTTGAACTTATCAATAGTGCTGATCAAGCCCTTTATGAAGCGAAAGAAAGAGGGAAGAATTGCGTTGCACTTGGGCATAGGCAGATACATTAAATATTATTTCAAACTAGCTCTGCAGCCACCTTATTCTTAAGTTTTAAAGACCTTATCATGCGCATAATAATTCTTTTGTATTTTGGTTTATAATCATTCTTTGGAACGAACATAGAGAATCTATACATTTCGTTACCGTTTTCTATGAAAACTTCAACTCCTTTAGTATCAGCGTGTGTACTTACAAAGGTATACTCCCAAATGAAACCTTTCATTCCGTTGACATCTATTTCAGATTCACTAAAGTCCATGAAAGTCATAGAAGATAGTTTTTTTGAGTTATTAAGAAGCTCCTCCAGCGATTGATTTAATCTCCATACTTGAAAAAAACCCACCATATTACCGTCTTCATGCTTGAAATTAATATGAACAGTAATTTCTTGTCCAAGGTTTTGGATATCATCCATCCTTAAGGTTTCCGGGTATTGAAAGCTTATATCTGATATTCCCTGTCTTTGTATGATTTTAGTTTTATAACTACTACCAAGGACCAAACCTGCTTGCATAGTATGATTAGTTAGTTTGGAAGAATAAATTGATGACATTTCAGTTGAAGCTGGAAGCGTGAATGAAATGCGGTTTTCTATAGTCACATGTGAGTTTTGAACATTCGTATAGGTAAGTAGAAGGGCTCCTATAAAAATAGCAATAGCAACAAGCAATAGAATAATATTTCTAACTCTTTTTTTTGCTGAGATCACCAAAACATACATAAAATACTCCTAAAAGATATAACCTTNTTGGCTTGCGTGAGTATTTCACACTACGAGTGTAAAAATTAAATGAACCAACAAGGTACTAATATCTAGAGTTCTCATATAAGTATATGCATGTTTATATTTAAAAAGTATTATTGTAAATTAATTATCTAAGACCCCGTCTTCATTCTCGGTAATAAAGTCGCGTATTTCTGTTTCCTCTTCAGGAGACAATACCTTTGTAAGATCCAAAATGAGCATTAGTTTGTCGCCAATTTTAGCGACATTGGCAAGAAACTTTTTATCAAACCCTACAACCGCAGGAGGAGTTTGCTCAATATCCTCATCATTAACTCTAACAATTTCATTTACCATATCAACTGTAAAACCCACAAGAATATCATTTGAGTAGACAGTTATTATTTTTGTGTTATCATCAAACTCCTTATCTTGCATACCAAGGCGTTTTCTAAGGTTGAAAATTGTTAGTACACTGCCTCTTAAATTGATTAATCCTTCTATAAAGGGAGGTGTGTTGGGCACTTTATACATATCCTGAAGTTTATTAATTTCACGGACTTTACTTATTTCTATGCCAAATTCCTCACCACCAACAGTAAACTTTACATATTGACGAACAGCCATGATTCTTACCCCCTATTATCACTGTATGCTACAAAAATGGACAAAAACATACTACATATCCTATTTTAACAATATGGGCAAAAATAAGCAATAGTCAAGGAAAACTCGGTATTTTTAGCTATTGAGAAAAAATCATTGAATTCATTTTATTATCATTAGTTAGGTTCTGTATGAGCCATTTATTTTTACATAATCATAGGAGAAGTCACATGTCCACATGGTCTCCTTAGAATCTCCCATTTTCAAGTCCACTGTTATCAGTACCTCTTTCTGTTTTAATATGTTGATAGCCTTTTCTTCATCAAAACTAAGGCCCATACCATCTTTGCACACCAACAAATCACCTATTAGAATATCAACTGAATCAGGATTAAATGTGGCATCTGAGTAGCCTGCAGCAGTAATAATACGCCCCCAGTTCGCATCTTGGCCAAATAGTGCAGTTTTGACCAAGGGTGATTTTGCTATTGAATTTGCTATTAAATGAGCACTTTTTTTGTCCGAAGCATTAATAACCTGAATTTCTACAAGCTTTGTAGCGCCTTCACCATCTTTAGCCAGCATTTTTGAAAGGGCAACAGAAACTTTTTCTAAAGCCTTTTCAAAAACTTCATAGTCACAATTGGCATCAATAATAGTTGGGTTTGATGCCTCACCATTTGCTAAGAGCAGCACCATATCACATACGCTTGTATCTCCGTCAACTGATATACGGTTAAATGATTTACTTACCGCTGACTTAAGCGCATTATTGAGCATGTCAGAGGATATTGAAGCGTCTGTTAGTAAAACACCAATCATAGTAGCCATATTCGGATGGATCATCCCAGAGCCTTTCGCCATACCATATATAGTAATTTCTTTCCCTGACAGATCAATATCAATTGATACTTGCTTTGGAAATGTATCTGTTGTCATTATTGCGTCAACTGCATCAATCGGATTTTCTTTGCTTAATTTGTGGTATGCGAAATGTAGACCCGATTCTATTTTAGTCATTGGTAGGGGATAACCTATTACACCTGTGGAACCAAGCAACACCTGCTCTTTTTTGCAACCCACAAGTTTTGCAGCTAAATCAGCCATTGTTATAGCATCATCATCGCCTCTACTACCTACACAAGCGTTGGCATTACCGCTATTTATTACGATAGCCCTTGTTTTACCATTCTTTATCTTATCCATGGACCATTTAAGCGAATGTCCTTTTACAACATTTTTTGTAAACACACCGGCTGCTTCTGCTTCATTTTCAGAAACTATTAGAGCCAGATCTCGTTTATTTTGCTTTTTAATACCACAAGACACTCCTGCGGTTTTAAATCCTTTTGGTAACCTAACATTATCCATATAGATATACCTCCACTCCAATGTGTAAATATGCATCAATAATGTATAATTATACAACACTATATAGGTTAAAGTCAATTCATTTTACATGGTGGCTTACATGGTGGCAGCCGCCGTTGACAAAACAGACGGCATCAGATAATATTGTCATGATCGTAAGATTATAAATTAGTACAATTCCTTAGGAGGATCCTATGAGCGATTATCTTAACAAGCTAAAACAAACTGCGGATTTTCTACGTGAAAAGACTAAAAGAACACCTTTCATAGCTTTAGTTTTAGGTTCGGGTCTTGGTAACATTGCAAATAATATGTCAAATACCCTTGAAATTTCTTATGAAGAAATACCCAACTTTCCAAGAACCACAGTTAAAGGTCATGATGGAAAGCTGATATTCGGAGAACTTGGAGGGAAAGATATATTAGCAATGAAAGGGAGATTCCATTTTTATGAAGGATGGGATATGGCAGATGTTGTGTTTCCAATACGGGTATTTAAGCTTTTAGGTATTAACAATTTGTTTCTTACAAATGCTGCTGGTGGAATAAATACNCAGTTCCGTCCAGGCGATCTCATGCTAATAAAGGATCATATTGGTTTTAATGCNGACAACCCGTTGAGGGGAGAAAATATCGATGAACTAGGTCCACGTTTTCCTGATATGTCGCATGTTTATGATAGGGACTTGGTAGAGATAGCAGCCGATTGTGCTATTCGTTTAGGCTTAGATATAAGAAGAGGAATTTATTCATATACGAAGGGTCCCTCATTTGAAACCCCATCAGAAATACGAGCCCTCCGCGCTTTGGGAGCGGACGCTGTTGGAATGTCAACAGTACCCGAAGCAATAATTGCAAGGCATATGGATATGACGGTTTTAGGCATTTCATGTATCACTAATATGGCAGCTGGTGTACTTGATACAGCATTAAATCATGAAGAAGTTATTGAAACAGGGAAGAAAGCAGAAAAAAGATTTACTGCACTTGTAACCGAAATCATTAAGTCATGGGATTAGTTTTTACCCGTGTAGATTAATCATGTTTAGTTAAAAACTAAATAGTACGATATGCATCTAGTCTGGGACCCAGGGGAAAATATCAGGGATTAGAGTTCAGTTTTAATCTATGCCAAATGTGGCAGGTAATTCTGGCATAACAAATTTTCTCTACTGGGTTTCCTTTCTGATGGCATCCATTTGCTTTTTTGTTTCTTCGGATAATACATCTTCTAAGAAGTTGCGTTTTATTGATTGTTTTTCTTTGTATTCTTTACTAAGCTGCTCCAGTGTATTCTCAATCTCAATTATGAGTTCACGAGCTGATAAAATATCACTTCCAGTACCCCTTATTATTATTTGTTGCACTCCATCCGATGTTGCAACTGTTATATCATATTTTTTTTGATTATCAAAGGAGAATTTTTCAATATATTCATCAGCTGTTTGTGCCTCTTTTGTATATACGACATGAATATTTTGGTAATCAATTATTTCTTCCCGGTGCCGCCCCTCAACTCGATAAGCGTCGAATACAGCAATAATATGACAGCTACGGATGCTTTGGTATTTGCTCAGATAGTCAAGTAACTTAGTTCTTGCAAAATCCATATTCTCTTTAGCAAGCTCGGTAAGTTCAGGCCAAGCGTATATAACATTATATCCATCTACAAGCAGATATTCATCTTTTACTTTATTTTTTTGACCAATATAAGTGGTTTGCTTATTATCTGCTATTTTACGTCTTGGACGATTGGTTTTATTTGCAGCATTTGCATAATAAGTTCTTGCAAGGATTTTATCAACCTCATCAGGTTCAAGCCATTTTTCTTGTAAAATCGGAGTTTGACTTTTGGGTATTTGCTCAGTTACATCCCTTTTTGTTTGAAGATAACTTTCAACATGCATATAATTTTTTACTTCATCCCAGGGAACCAGAAAACCCGAACCGTTAGCACAAAATACCGAGCCCGTGGGATTGTATATATCCCTTTCAGAATCATAACCCATCATTTCAATTACTTCATCAGGATTGTGACATTCTTCATATCCTTTTAGAGCGCAAAAAAGTTTTCCTTCTCCTTTTGTATAGGCAATTACTTCCTGATGATAGTTTCTCATATTGACAACAGGAGCGCTTCCTTCAAGAATTGCAGTTTCTCCTTTAATACTCGTAATTTGGCATGTACCATGCAGATTTTCAATATCAGTCATTGCACGTCCCAGCATTTTTTCGGGTAGCTCTAAGTAGAAACTATAGTAGGGTTCAAGCAGTATGGATTCTGCTTCCTTCAATCCTTGGCGTACTGCGCGCCAGGTTGCTTCTCTAAAGTCTCCTCCATCAGTGTGTTTGTTTGAAGCACGACCTGAAACAAGTGTAATTTTCATATCGGTAATGGGAGAGCCTGTCAAAACTCCTTTATGCACTTTTTCTTTGAGATGGCTTATCACGAGGTTCTTCCAATTTTTTGCCAAGATATCGTCGCTACAATCCACTGCAAACTCAAGACCACTTCCCCTTTTTTTAGGTTCTAGTAACAGATGGACTTCTGCATAATGACGTAAGGGCTCAAAATGTCCCACTCCTTCCACTGTATTAGTTATGGTTTCCTTATATGCGATTCTGCCTTGATCAAATTCCACATCGATGTCAAATCGACTTTTTATGAGGCTTTGCAATATTTCAATCTGTACAGCACCCATGATTTGAACTTGTATTTCCTTAAGTTTCTCGTCCCATACAATTTGAAGCTCTGGTATTTCCTCCTCAATTTCACGAAGCTTTGGGGTAAATGTTCGTGGATCGCAATTATCTGGAAGTATAATCTGATAAGTCAATACAGGTGTCAGTATTGGTTCATATTCAGAACTTTCAATACCCAATACTTCTCCTGCTTTTGTTTGGCTAAGTCCTGTTACTGCACAAATTGATCCAGCCCTTGCTTCATTCACCGCGGTAAATTTTTGTCCTGAATAAATGCGTATTTGGTTTACTTTTTCCTCCCAAATTCCATTACTTAAAAGATCCCGTGTCTTTAGACTGCCGCCTGTAATTTTCATATAGGTAAGGCGGTTACCTTGATCATCTCTACCAATTTTGTAGATTCTTGCTCCAAAGTCATTAGGATAAGAAGGTGTTTTGCTATACTCTAAAATACCTTTAATGAACTGCTCAATACCTTCTAGTTTCAAGGCCGAACCAAAAAAACATGGGAATACTTTGCACTGTAAAATGGCATTCTGAATTTGCTCTTTTTTAACAGAACCTGTTTTTAAATAGGTGTTTAGTAATTTCTCATCACACAATGCCAGTTGTTCAAAAAATTCTTCTGTTTTATCATTAGAAAAATCAACACATCCATCGTCCAATTGCTTTTTTACTTCTATTAGCAAATCTTCCTTTTCAATTCTTTGTTGATCCATTTTATTAACAAAAATAAAAACTGGTATTTTATATATACCAAGCAAATGCCACAGGGTTTTAGTATGTCCCTGGACGCCTTCTGCTCCATTAATCACCAAAATGGCATAATCCATAACCTGGATGGTTCTTTCCATCTCGGCAGAAAAATCCACGTGTCCTGGAGTATCTAATAGGGTAATTTCTGTGTCATCCACTTCTAATGTCGCTTGCTTAGAGAAAATGGTAATACCCCTTGCTCTTTCAAGCTCAAAGTTATCCAGGTAGGCATCTTTTTTATCAACCCTACCTAATTTTTGTATTTTCCCGCTAATGTAAAGCAGACTTTCGGATAATGTAGTTTTACCTGCATCAACATGTGCTAGTATTCCTATGATGAATTTTTTCATATATAAACCTCTACAGTTGTTTAAGGACATTTTAAGATATTTATATAATACCAGTAATTAAGCTAACTAACAATTTGGAATGTTTACAAAAATAGATGCTTTTATGCTCATGGCTTATTCTGCCTGCCAAGAAGTAGTTTATTGCAAAACTACACGAGCGCTCAATTAATATATGTAGAATCGAAAATGGGGGTAAATGTTCCAAATGCTAGCCTTATGGTTGTGCGCTTAATTAATATATGTAAAATTGAAAAAGCCAATCCTGGTTCAATTCTACGAAATTCAAAGCTCTTAAATAAAACATGCAAAATGGAAATTGACAAACTATTTATTGCCTTGAATGCATAGAAGAGTCAATGATATAATAGTTGTCAACAGATTGATTACAATAATCACCTGAAAAGAAATAGACTGGTGTTTAATCACTCAAGAATCCGCCCTTTAGGTATGGGGAGTGTCAAAAGGCAAATGAGGAGATAATAGTTTTTGCTTGAGTTATAATAACTTACCTGAACAGTCGCTATAGGAGGTTTTGAAGAATGAATAGCATTATAAGAGATATCAACCTTGCTCCAATCGGTAAGCAAAAAATAGAATGGGTAAAAAGAAATATGCCGATTTTAAATAGCTTAGAACAAGAGTTTAAAAAAACACGACCCTTTGAAGGGATAAGAATTTCCCTCTCTATTCACCTTGAAGCAAAAACAGCTTATCTTTCAAAAGTGCTTGCAGCAGGTGGCGCGCAAATGGCAGTTACAGGCAGTAATCCCTTATCAACGCAGGACGATGTTGCAGCAGCACTTGTAGAGGACGGAATAAATGTTTACTCATGGTATGATTGTACACGAAGTGAATACGATAAATTTATTGATGAAACGCTAAGTCACAGGCCACATATTGTTATCGATGATGGCGGTGACCTGACACATGCACTTCATACCCGAAAAAGTCATTTACTATCGGGAGTATATGGAGGGTGTGAAGAAACCACCACCGGCGTGATGCGGCTTAAGGCTTTAGAAAAGGAAGGAAAACTGAAGTTTCCAATGATGGCGGTTAACGATGCCATGTGTAAGCACCTGTTTGATAATCGATATGGAACAGGTCAATCTGTATGGGACGGTATTAATAGGACAACAAATCTAATAGTAGCGGGTAAGACAGTTGTAATAGCGGGTTATGGCTGGTGTGGTAAGGGTGTTGCGATGAGAGCAAAAGGGCTGGGTGCTAAAGTAATAGTCACTGAGATAGACCCTGTTAAAGCCATTGAAGCTTATATGGATGGTTTTAGTGTTATGACAATGGATGAAGCCTGTGAACATGGTGATATTTTTGTAACTGTAACAGGATGTGAAAAAGTAATAACCAAAAAACATTTTGAAAAGATGAAGGATGGGACAGTACTTTGTAATGCAGGGCACTTTAATGTTGAGATTTGTATACCCGAGCTCGAACAAATAAGTAGCAGCGTTACCCAATCAAGAAAAGACATAACATGTTATGAGATGAGTAATGGAAAAAGACTTTATCTGCTTGGGGAAGGTAGACTTGTAAACTTAGCATGTGGCGATGGACACCCGGCAGAGATTATGGATATGAGCTTTGCTGTTCAAGCCTATGCGGCATTATATATTTTGCAGCATTATTTAGAACTTGAACAAAAAGTAATAGATATCCCTGAAGAAATTGATAACAAAATTGCAATGATGAAACTTAAAAGCTTAGGAATAGCTATAGATGAGCTTACAGAAGAGCAAAAAAGATATATTAATAGCTGGTAGTTTTCAAAAGATAAGGCTGTGGCAATATGGCTAATAAAGAAAAACTNATGGAATCAGAGCTTTACAATCCAGTTCGTACTTATTTCGAAAACTTGGGATTTACTGTACATGCTGAGGTTATGAATTGTGATGTTACTGCAATGAAAGACGATATCCTCGTTATTGTAGAAATGAAAACAAGCCTAAATCTCGATGTTATTTTACAGGCAGTTCAAAGACAAAGACTTACACCACTTGTGTACATAGCGGTCCCAAAGAAAGGTAGTATACTTTTTACTAAGCGCTGGAAAAATTTATGTCATTTACTCAGGCGCCTTGAGCTTGGTTTATTGCTTGTTACCATTAAGAAAGACTACTCATGTGTGGAAGAGGTTATCCAGCCCGTTATATTTGACAGAAACAAAAGTTATAGTTCAGCCAACAGAAAAAGGAAAGCATTATTAAACGAAGTTCATCAGCGAAGTGGTGACTACAATGTTGGTGGCAGTAATAGAAAAAAAATTATGACTTCATATAGAGAGTCGGCAATTAAAATAGCAGCAGTTCTAACCTTATATGGACCTTGTAAGGTAAAGTTCATAAGAGAGACAACAGGTTTGACGGATAAAGCAGGTAGAATTCTTATTGACAACCATTATAGCTGGTTTAAAAGGGAACAGCGGGGTGTGTACAGTCTTGACGAAAAAGCTTTAAATGATCTTAAAGAATTCTCAGAGTTGTTTGAATACTATAAAAAACAATACTAACACAACAACACAACAACACAAGGGGACGAACAACACAAGGGGACGGTTCTTTTGTGTTATACATGTAGCAAAATCAAACAAATATTAACTCTAGCTAGCAAAGATTTTTGGTATTCCTTTTGCAGCTTGATAATTAGAAAAATAACACAAAAGAACCGTCCCCTTGTGTTGATTAAAGAACCGTCCCCTTGTGTTTGGAAAATAAAATATATTCATTTTGGAGGTATTGTGATGCAATATGGTTATTTCGATCAAAAGGCCCATGAGTATGTTATTACAAGACCTGATACACCAACACCGTGGATAAATTACATAGGAAGTGGGAAGTATGGTGGAATAGTTTCAAACACTGGCGGAGGCTATAGTTTTCATAAGGACCCGCGAAACAGACGACTTACAAGGTATAGGTATAACAACGTTCCAATGGACAGGCCGGGTAGGTATATCTATATTCGGGATGTAGCAACGGGTGAATATTGGAACCCAGGATATCAACCAGTTCAAAGAAAGCTTGACTCATATAGCTGTAGGCATGGAATGGGATATACAGTGTTGGAAGGTGAATACAAAGCTATTTCCAGCCAGGTGACATATTTTGTTCCTGATGATATGGATTTTGAAATATGGCTAGTAAAAGTCAAGAACCTTGGGCACGCACCGAGGTCACTTCAAATATTTAGTTATTCTGAATTCTGTTTCTGGGATGCAGTTAAAGACCAACAAAATGTAGATTGGGTTCAGCAGATTAATCAAGGAAGATATGAAGATGGAATTATCACATGGCATCCTCACGAGTATAAAAATACTTGCTCGTTTTTTGCAACTAGTGAAGAAATAAATAGCTATGACACGAATTTGGAGTCATTTATTGGTAAATACCGTTCGGAAGCAAATCCCATAGCAGTGGAAATGGGCGCATGNGCAAATTCAATATCTTACAGAATGAATGGTGTAGGTGCGTTTTGCATTGACGTAAATTTATCTCCTAATGAAGAGAGGGAAATGATATTCATACTGGGATTCACCGAAAACAAAGCATCAATTAGAAATGATATAAGTAAATATTTAGATGTAAACGAAGCAAAGGCTGCTTTTAGCCGGTTAAATAAGTCATGGGAAGAGTATATAAACAAGGTTCAGGTTCAAACGCCTGATGATGATATGAACTTGTTTTTAAATGTCTGGAATCAGTACCAATGTAAAACAACATTTAATTGGTCAAGATTTGTATCTCTTTACCAGCTTGGTTTAGGTCGAGGCATGGGTATTAGGGACAGTGCACAGGATACACTGGGTGTGATGCACTCTATTCCTAGTGAGGCACGAGAACTTATCAAAAAACTAATACATTGCCAGTATACCGACGGACGTATTTACCACCTCTTTTTCCCGTTAACAGGCGAAGGCGGATTTGGCGATGCTCCAGTTAAAAAGTTTGACTGGTATTCAGATGATCACCTCTGGCTTATACTCGCGGTGAATTCCTATATTAAGGAGACAGGGGATTTTGAATTTTTAAACTGCTCTATTTTATATAACGACGACACCACAGAAGCTACCGTAATGGAACACCTGGATAACGCAATGAATTTCACATATAACCATAAGGGCCCTAATGGACTAGCTCTTGCGGGCAGAGCCGACTGGAATGACACTTTAAATCTGGATGTAGGAAAAGGGATTGCTGAAAGTGTATTTTCTTCAATGCTATATTGTAGAGCNGCACTTGAGATGGTTGAGATTGCAAAATACATGAAATTAGAACAGAGTGTAGAAAAATATACTAACATGTATGAGGAAATGAAAAAGGCTATTAATGAATCGAGCTGGGATGGAGAATGGTATAAAAGAGCTTTCGATGATGAAGGTAATGTGCTGGGTTCAAAAGAAAACGAATTTGGAAAGATCTTTATCAATAGTCAGTCATGGGCCATAATAAGCTTAATTGCATCTAAGGAAAAAGCTAAGATATGTCTTGAGTCGGTAAATAAATATTTAAACACCAAGTACGGAATAGTTTCAGTGTATCCTGCATACAAAGAATTTGACGAGTCAAAGGGAGGCATAACAACATATCCCCCTGGTGCAAAAGAAAACGGTGGGATCTTTTTACATACCAATCCCTGGGTTATGATTGCCGAGACTATAATGGGCAATGGTGATATGGCATATAAATATTATGAACAAATATTACCGGCAAGACGCAATAATGATGCGGATCTACTTGAAGTTGAACCCTATGTGTATTGTCAGAATGTATTAGGTAAGGAACATCCACAGTTCGGAATAGGCAGAAATTCATGGCTGACAGGTACTTCAGCTTGGAATTATGTTGCAGCTACCCAATATATTTTAGGAATAAGACCTGAATATGAAAGCCTTACCGTTGATCCTTGCATACCTTCGAATTGGAAAGGATTCAAAGCAACAAGAGAATTTCGGGGCTGTACTTACAATATTGAAGTGCGGAATCCAGATGGAGTCTGCAGAGGTGTTAAAAGAATAATTGTAGATGGCGTCGAAACTGATAGAATACCAATAAAACCAAAAGGAACAACTTGTGATTGTTTAATAATAATGTAGATAAGTTTATATTTGCACTTATTTATGGAACTTTTTTAGCTTAAGTTAGTCTAACTGTATAACTGGCTAACCTTTATAGGTGGTATAAAAGCATAGTTTAAACTTTAGAAGTCTTGGACTNTGCTTTTCTCCACTCATTTTTGAGTAATTAATAAAATGAGCTTTTACTAACTACTTAAATACCACCTATTATCAAGAACATGGTTTGTGATATTTTCTAATGAGAGTCACCTTATATACACCTATTAAGCTAAAAAGGAGGTTTATACAATGAGGAAATTATTAGTTTTAATGTTAGTATTGATAGTTACTTTATCAGGATGTGCAAGTATTATTACTGACATTCCTAATTTTGACAATAATACTGAACCTAATACACCAGCAATTGAAGAACCGCAAAATGAGTCCGAAAATGAGTTTGATAAAGATGATGAAGTGTCTGGGATAAAAAATCTTGAGCTTATTGAAGCAAATAAACAATTTTCTTGGGAAATTCTCAAGAAGATAAATGAAGATGATAGTGGACAAGAAGTTTTTATATCACCCCTTTCAATATCAAGTATGCTAATGATGGCATATAATGGGGCAGAGGGTAACACTAAAAGCCAAATGGCAGAAGCCATGCATTACGAAGGTATATCTGTTGAGGATTTAAATGCAGGTTATAAGTATCTTTTAGATAAACTGAATAATATCGATAAAAAAGTTTCAATAGAAATAGCAAACTCGATGTGGTTAAGGCAAGGATTTAATATTGAGCCAAGTTTCATAGATATTAACGGCAAATTCCTTTTTGCAGACGCTAAAAGTCTTGACTTTTCAGATCCAAATTCAGCTACCGAGATAAATAATTGGATTGCCCGGAAAACAAATAACCTAATTAAATCTGTTATTAATCCGCCTATAGCTGATGACGTAGTGATGTATCTTATAAATGCCATTTATTTTAATGGAGAATGGACCAATGAGTTTAAAGAAAAAAATACTATTGAAGCCAACTTCAATGCTTATGATGGTGTAGCAGATACTGTTCAGATGATGCAAAGGAGCGGTGGAATTTACTTGGCAGAAACAGATGAATTTAAGGCTGTAAGTCTCCCCTATGGTGATGAGAAAGTAAGTATGGTAGTTATTTTACCTGAGGGCGATATAAACCAATTTATTAGTAGTTTTGATAATGAAAAATGGTATACATTGATTAATAACTTGCGCCCGAGCAAAGTTGACTTACAATTGCCTAAGTTTAAAATGGAATACGGATTAAAGGAATTGAACAAGGCTCTTGTTTCGCTCGGAATGGAAGAGATGTTTTCACATAAAGCGAATTTCAGTGGTATTTCAAGAGATGTTTTCATAAACAGAGTTCTGCACAAAGCTGTTGTAGATGTAAATGAAAAAGGAACTGAAGCTGCGGCAGTAACTGTGGGTGAAGTTGCTGCAGTTTCCTATGTTGAGCCTGTCAACTTTATTGCAGACCGCCCGTTTATGTTTGTAATATGTGATACCGAGGACTGGAATATCCTGTTTGCAGGCAAGAAGTTATTTGGTGATAGGTAGATTGATTTATTTAGTTGTATAACTTGTAATAAAGAGTTTTATTATGTTGCTCAAAATAAGTCATATAGATGTAGTAGCCCCTTTTCATTGGGGCTACTGTAGAAACTGAATGGAAATTTTACAGAACTCATGACTTTTTTCATACTGGAGTTCATGGCCACAGTCTTGCACTAAGTGAATTTGCGAATTACATATTAATTTATGTAGCATGAAAGAGTTTTCATTGGGTACTATAGCATCCTTATTGCCATACACAATCAAAACAGGAATTTTAATTTTACTTAACCCATCCTGGAATGCTACAACTAAGTCTTTTTTTAGACCTGATATGGACATACATTCATGAATTATGGAGAACATTGTTCTTAAAGCTCCGGGCTTATTTATGTAAGTATAGGCACTGTTCAGCCAGTCGGGGGTCATGGAATTCTTATTGAAAAAAGACTTTCTTGTAACAGCTCTTAAAGCCCAAAGGGGCACTTTAATATTTATTTTTTGCAAAAATTTAAAAGAAGAAAACCGACAAGCTGTAGGGAGCTTAGTAAAAGCGCTATTTACAACAATCAGTTTTTTTACAAGTGACGGATACTTAATAACAAAATTAAGGCATACAGCTCCACCAAGGGAGTGGCCTACTAAATAAAATTGCTCAAGTTTCATCTCTGTAACAAAATCTTTCAAAAAACCAGTAAGCCGATCTAATGTATAGGCTATTTGGGGTTTGTGGCTCAGGCCATGCCCCGGTAAATCTAAAGCAATTACTCTGTAATGCTTACTAAGTTCTTCTATTGACATTTCCCATTCTTCTAAGAACCCTGCTATTCCATGAACGAGTAAAAGGGGAAATCCGTTGCCTGATTCCCTGTAACGTATAGAAATTTCATTGATTTTTAAATATTTATCATGAACGCTATGCATGTGACACCACCAAGGTATTTAGTTAGGACTGTTATGCTAAGTTAGGGCAAACCACAAAAGACTTAATTAGATTATAGCTATACAAGCCATTATTTGCAATTGCAAAGCGCTTTTCAAACTCAATATAACCAAAATTGAAACCAAGTTCAACCACAAAAAAACATAATGGTTAAACACTTTTGCAAACTTAATATTTACATAAGAAAACAAGAAGCCTCCACCTATTATGTGGATGGAGCACGTTACATGACCATTAACAGCTATTTAAGTAGATTAGTAATATTTTCTTAATAGAAACGTAAACACTATTAAATGGTTATATCTTCATGCACATGATAAGATAATGCTAAGTATAACCACGTACTTTTTGGTGCAAAATGACTAATTAAGTTTTCTAACTAATTAACTATATTTTTGGAACATTGATAAGTACTAATCGTCTAATAAGATGCAAAGTTTAACAAAAGATAAATACTAATACGGAGGGTTGCGAATGAGGTTAAGAAAAGCGGCAGCTATAGTTTTGTCAGGAATATTTATTTTATCTGGAGTCATCACTGACTCTCATGCGAATGAGATTACACCGAGTAATCCAGTTATTTATCAGCAGGTTGAAAGTAAGATTATTACTTCTGGCGTAACACAGGATACGATAATGAGGTATACTCAACTTGGGTGGCAGAAGATCAATGTACTCAAGGCTGACTTAAATGATCCAAATGTACATATCGATGCTTTAACAAACAGCGAAACAATTCAAACTCCTTTGTCAACAACAGAACATATGAACGAATGGGGAGCTATTGCAGGTATAAATGGTAGTTTCTTTCTTGGAACCGATCAACCTGGTATGCAGAATCTTATTGGACCGATGTTACAATCACAAAACATCAAAACTGCAGATGCAACATTCAATTTAGATAGAGATAATATGGCCACTTTTGCTATTGACGAAACGAAAAGTGGAACAATTGATTACTGGAAAGCTGATATTCGTATTTATGCGCCTAACAGTGAATATATAAGCGTATCAAGGTATAATGAGCCTTATTATGGGTATAGCGATTTCACGGTTATAGATAGAAAATGGACAAATACATCCATTGGTACCCGTAATGGTTATTATCCTGATCTCACCGAGATGGTAGTGGAAGATGGACTTGTTAAAGAAATCAGGGTGAATATGCCCTCTGTTGAAATTCCACTAAACGGATATGTAGTAGTTACAAGGAAAGAGAATACACCATTGATTTTGGATAACTTCAATGTTGGCGATCCTGTTCGATTTGAAATAAGTACTACGCCGGATTGGGTTGGAATGAAGATGGCGGTAAGTGGCGGTGGAATGGTGGTTGTTGATGGGATTATCCCCGAAAAGTATACCCATGAAGTTGCAGGTAGACACCCCAGAACGGCAGTAGGTACAAGTCAAGATGGAAAGACAATTTATATGGTTGTTGTCGATGGAAGACAATCCAATAGTATAGGAATGACCACTAATGAAATGGCTGAGTTTATGCTTGAAATAGGAGCATATAACGCATTAATGATGGATGGTGGCGGTTCTACAACAATGGCTTCAAGGGAACCGGGAAGTAGTAGTATTGCTGTTCAAAATACCCCAAGCGACGGTGTTCAAAGAAGGATACCGAATGCTATAGGAGTATTTTCACTTGCACCTCCTTCACCTTTAGCTGGACTTTATATCGAGGTTGACGATTCGAATGTTTTTGTAAATACAACAAGACATTTTTCTGTTAAAGGCTACGATGAATATTTCAACCCCGTCATTATTAATCCTGATGAAGTGAGCTGGCAGGTGATAGGGGTGGATGGTAGCTTTTCAGGTAACGAGCTAACTCCTAAATCGGCTGGAGTTGCAAAAGTAATTGCAACGGTGGGCGACATATCTGCTGAAATCGATATTAGTGTTCTAAATGGACCTGTTAAATTGACTATTAGCAGCAGCGATTTAACGCTCATTTCAAAAGAACGCAAGAGATTTACTGTTATCGGAGAGGATGAAGAAGGATTTAAAGCATCTATTAGCCCCAGGGATGTCAATTGGAAGACCATGGGTGGGATAGGTTTCTTCGCAAACGATACATTCGTTGCTACAAGCTCGGGCTACGGTTATATATCTGCAACGGTTGGAGATGCACATGCTTACTGTTCTGTTCAGGTTTTGCCAACTGAAAGCACCATTGTTGACAATTTCGAAGAGCAAAGAGCAACCTTTTTATCATATCCTTCTACAGTTAACGGCTCATATCAGATTTCGAATGAGCAAAAACATGGTGGTAATACATCTGGAAAATTATCATATGTTTTTGAATCTGCTGAAACGAACAGAGCAGCATATATAGTTTTTGACAAAGAGGGAGTTTCTATACCACAGAATGCGATAAGAGTTGGTTTTTGGATATACAATGATCATGAGAATTCAAATTGGCTTAGAATAGAGGTAAAAGATAGCCAAAACAGGATACATAGGCTTGGAGATATGACAAAACTGGATTGGGTTGGATGGAGATATGTCGAAATACCATTAACAGGTGTTTCACTACCTGCCAAATTGACGAGGATTTATCTTGTTCAGGTTAACCCAATTGACGAAGCAGGTAATATATATATTGACGATTTAAGTGTAATTACTGTTCAGAAAGAGAAAATGACAGAGAGTACAAAAATATCACCTGTGGAAAATAGAGTAGTACATAGCTTTGAAATAGATGATATAGAATTTTTATCTTATCCTTCCTGGGTTCCAGGGGATGCTGGAGTAGTAAATGAATATGCCAATTCTGGAAATTCAAGCGTACGTTTGGACTATATTTTCAAAGAGGCTCCTGAAACACAGGCCGCCTATGTTGTATTCCCTGGAAATGGAATCCGCATCCCTGACGGAACCGAAACACTCGGCTTATGGGCTTACAGCCAAAGATTTACTCAAAGCTGGCTTAGAGCAGAGGTTGTTGATGGAGATGGAGCAAGACAGTATGTTATGTTTTCTGAAGGGATTAATTGGACTGGATGGAGATATGTTGAGGGATATGTGGGCAATATAAAAAAACCTGCGAGGGTAACAAGATTATATGTGGTAAATCCAAGACCACTTAATGAAGAAGGTCACATATACCTTGATGATTTGCAGTTTAATATTAGAACAAGCAATGATGTTGATTTTAATAACATACCTACTGATAGTATTCCTCTAGATAGCAAAAATCAGGCAGTAGCATATACTCCGGAACTTGCTAGTATTGAGAGTAATTACAGGTTCTCTGTGTTTGGTCAGTCTCGCGAACCTGCTAATGAAGTAGAAAACTATCTCACAGACTTTTTAGCTGACAAAATTAATAAGTATATTGACTATGGGGTTTTTGTAGGTAATTACCAACAAAATATACTTCAAAAGGTACAAAAGCCTGTGCTCGCTATGGGAGCTGGTTATAAGTCCATGGATGTGCAACTATCAAAGTTTATACAGTTGGACATGAGCTCAAGAAGCTTGAGAACAGGAACCACTGAGCAGTGGACATGGTTATTTAATGAACTTGATTCTTTTACAGGACAGAATGTGTTTATATTTTTAGAAAGTACTCCGGATTCATTTAGTGATAAACTCGAAAGCAAATTGCTTCGAGATATACTTTCGGAATATGCACAAACCAAGTTTGAGAATGTTTGGGTATTTTATAAGGGCACTGAAAATATTGTAACAAAGGATAGAGGTGTTAGATATTTTTCAACATGCGGGCTTGATGTTGAAAACCTTTCAGCAGACAATACAAAGGCAGCTCAGTACATTCTTGTTACAATACTAGGCGACCAGGTAACTTATGAGTATAAACCAATAGAGTAATCATCAGGACTTAAAATCCTGCGTAGGTTAAACTGGTATAAGCCAACTGAGTAACATATCATAATTATAGAGCTTTTGTACGGAATCTAGAGGCATGTATTTTTAGAACACAGGCCTAAAGTGGTGTTGTGCACCTTACCAGTTATCTTAATCAAGCCATGAGCATATCGAAAAAAATAAGGTTAGACGTTTTTTTATATGAAACTATTATATAATCAAGCGCTGAGAATATGGAAAAGAATCAGGTGGAGTTTGACTTCACCTGATTTTTATATTAAATGTATAGAAAGTATATATTCATGCTTTGAGGTTATCAATTAAAGTTAGTACTTATTTTGTTTTCAGAAGTTCATATATAGCATGGTTAAAGGTCTTTTTTCCTTTTGTTTTTATGTTAAGTTGCTTTATGTCGTAATCATCTTCAATTATTCTTTTAGCAAGCTTTGCGTATTCATATGTTTCGTTAATTGTTTTAACACTTGTTTCTGTGTTTCTTTTGACTATATCATAAACATTTGGAAGCTTACCAAGATTTTTTAAATTCACATGTTGCTCAAAAAATGATTCTAAAAATAAAAAGGTATTATCCGTCCTTGAATAATTTATCAACTTGCCACTTCTAGTGTATCCTTGCCTAAACCGTACAAAATCCTCTGCTTTTTTTCCATCTAATAGTTGAAGTCCAGGTTCAAGATGTATATATAGATCCTGAGTGGGATCTTCATAATGCATATATATTGGAACGTCAATGACAACGCCTCCAAAAAAGTCAACTACTTCACGAAAACCGTCGGTTTCGATTGCGATATAGTCATCAATGTAAATTGCGAATACTTCTTCAATTAGGTCAGATAAAAAATTTATGCCTGGTTTGCCAGGAAATTTTTCTATCTCGGGGGAATAGTTTATCATTCTTCCAACAACATGGGCAGCATTTATTTTTCTGTTCCCTTTTTCACTGTAGAAGCTGGCGGAATTATCTTTAAGCTCCTTTAATATTTCGTCAGTATAATCAATATAGATATCCCTTGGTATATCTATCACTCTAACCGATTTATTTTCTTCATTTATACACGCAATAATTATTGTATCATGATTTGAATATGTGGGGTCTTTCCCAATTAATAGGATATTTATATCGTTGGTATTGGTTATGGAAGTATAGTATTTCTGATTATTNGTTAATGTTTTTTCAGTATTGCTTTTCTCTTGTGTTTCGGTAGGNACAATGTTTTCATTTGGNAAAATNGTCGGACTTGGAATTAATGATACAATAGTAGGTACGGGTTGTTTTGAAGGATTTGGATCTGTTTTTCGTGAATGCGATAGTTTGACTTTTGCATCAGATACAATTGCATAAAAACAAAAACCTGTTATAGTTATCATCACAATAGTAAAAATAAAGAAGATTTTTTTGTTCATATAACCTCTCCATTTTTCTTATAAATGCCTGTTGTATAATAGACTCGATTATCTGTTAATTTTATAGGTCTTCACATACACGCAATAATCTCTGGTTTTGCAAGATAATCTATTATAGGTATTCGCATATGTTTAATATTAACCATATCTGATTTATAGATACTATAGAATATTATGGTTAGTTTAAAGCAGTAAACATATTTATAATTGATAAAAAAATGAAATGCCATATAATAGAGGTACGGAATACACTTAGCATTAACTGTCAATAAAGTCCAGGAGGCAGTAAGATGAAAATAACTGAAAAGGATATAATGGATATAGCAGATATGTCTAAACTAGCTTTAACCGACGAGGAAGTTAAAAGTATGACAGAAGATTTACAGACCATTTTTCATTGCTTTAAAAAAAAGCTTTCGAATTTGGATACCGATGGTGTTAAACCAATGGAACAGGTATCCTCAAATCAAAATATTTTTCGTGATGATAAATGTGAGCATTCTTTGGAACAACAAGAAGTATTAAAGAATGCTTCAGTGAATGAAAAAGGATATTTTAAAGTTCCAAGAGTAATGGAAGGAAACTGAACGGAGTGATTTTGTTTTGAATCATAGCCTATTGACTATTAGCGATATAACAAAGAAACTAAAAAACAAAGAAATTAGTGTGATTGAAATAGTCAAATCCTATCTACAAAAGATAGAAAAGCTTAATAAAACCATAAATGCATATATAACAGTTTGTAATATTGACGCTGAAAAATACTCAAGAGTTCTTCAAGAAAAACTTAATTCTGGTGAGAAGTTACCAGTGTTGTTTGGGATACCAATGGCACTTAATGATAATATTGTAACGCGCAACACCTTAACAACTTGTGCATCGAAAATGCTCGGAAATTTTATTCCACCATACAATTCAACGGTCAATGAAAGGCTACACGACAGTGGAGCTATCCTATTAGGAAAGCTTAATATGGATGAATTTGCAATGGGAAACTCAAATGAGAGTTCCTATTTTGGAGCGGTAAAAAACCCGTGGGATTTTGATAGAGTACCTGGTGGGGCAAGTGGGGGAGCCGCTGCTGCTGTTGCCTCAGGTTTAGCATGTTTTGCTCTGGGGTCTGATACAGGGGGAGACATACGTCACCCCTCCTCATTTTGCGGAGTTGTAGGTCTAAAGCCTACATATGGTTTAGTATCAAGATATGGGCTTGTTGCATGTGCATCATCAATGGATCAAATTGGCCCAATCACTCGAAATGTTGAGGATTGCGCTGTAGTATTAAATGCTATAACTGGTTATGATCCAAAGGATTCAACCTCAGCTGTCATTAAATACCCCGATTATACGGCTTTTCTTGGAGAAGACATAGGGGGACTAAAAATAGGTATTCCTAAAGAATATTTAGATAAAGGTGATAATGGCGAAGTTAATCAGAGAGTATTTGATGCATGTAAGATATTTAAATCGCTGGGAGCTGAAATAGTAGAGGTTTCACTACCGACAACCCAATATGCTATTCCTGCTTATTACATAATATCGTCGGCAGAAATCAGTTCAAATCTTGCCCGATATGATGGTATTAAATATGGATATAGAGCAAAGGATTGCCAGGACATAGAGGATTTATACCAGCAGAGCAGGGCTCAAGGTTTTGGTAGCGATGTAAAAAGGCGAATATTAACAGGGACATATGCTTTAAGTTCGGAGCGTTATGAAGAATACTATAAAAAAGCACTAAAGGTTCGACGGCTTATTTTTGAAGATTATGAAAATGCATTCAACCATGTGGATGTTATTATTAGCCCCACCACACCCGATACTGCCTTCAAAATAGGGGAGAAATTTAATGAACCAAAGATGTGTTCAAACTATGAATATACTGTGTCTGTTAGTTTAGCAGGCCTTTGTGCTATGTCTGTTCCTATAGGTAAGGACAGCGAAGGTCTGCCGATAGGAATGCAGCTTATTGGAAAACGCTATGGAGAGGGCACACTTATTAAAGTGGCAAATAAATTTGAAGAAGCATGTAATTTTGTAAAAACTGAATTTATTGATTTATAGATGCGTCAGATATGTAAGTATTTGATGCCATAGTACCAATATTTCCAGTTAAAAAATAAGTCGGCGCAATGAGTTGGTGCAATTCCCATAACCACTAATCTAAGATTAGTATAAAAGATGGATTAATATGAAGGTGATTTAATGAAATATGAGGTTGTTGTTGGGTTGGAGGTTCATGCAGAGCTTGACACCCGTACAAAAATATATTGTAATTGCACAACAAAGTTTGGGGCAGAGCCCAATACCCAGTGTTGCCCTGTCTGTTTAGGGTTGCCTGGGGCCATTCCCGTATTAAATAAAAAGGTTGTGGAGTATGCAGTTAAGACTGGGCTAGCCACAAACTGCAGCATTACTATGCTTTCAAAACAAGATAGAAAGAATTATTTCTATCCTGACTTGCCCAAAGCATATCAGATATCTCAAGATGACTTGCCTATATGTACTGATGGTTACTTAGATATAGAAGTAGAAGGTAAAACTAAAAGGGTTGGAATACATAGAATTCACATCGAGGAAGATGCCGGAAAATTAATTCATAGTGAGTCAAATAATGATACACTCATCGACTTTAATCGTGCCGGAGTACCATTGATTGAAATAGTGACTGCCCCAGATATGCACTCTTCACAAGAAGTTAAGGCTTTTTTTGAAAAATTAAAGACTATTTTGGAATATACCGAAGTTTCGGATTGTAAAATGCAGGAAGGTTCACTACGGGCCGATATAAATCTTTCAGTAAAACCTGAAGGTGCGAAGACCTTAGGAACGAGAACTGAAATGAAGAACTTAAATTCAACCAGAGCGATTGTAAGAGCAGTGGAACATGAATCTAAAAGACAAATAGAACAACTTGAGCAAGGCCTACTAATTACTCAAGAGACAAGACGGTGGGACGATGCTAAATGCGAAAGCTATCCCTTAAGAAGTAAAAAAGAAGCTCATGACTATAGGTTTTTTGCAGAACCCAACCTTTGCTCCATTATCATTGATGATGCTTGGCTAAAGAGGATTAGAGCATCAATCCCTGAGTTGCCTGACGATAAAAAAGTGCGATTCATTAAGCAGTATGACCTGCCTGAGTATGATGCTGCTTATATTACATCTTCAAAGCCTTTGGCAGACTATTTTGAGAATGCAGCTAAGATAAGTAAAAATCCAAAAGCAATTAGTAATTGGATAATGGGTGATGTGTTGAACAAACTAAAAGATGGTGGTATACAAATTACAGGTATACCTATAAGTGCTCAAAGACTTACAAAGCTTGTTGACCTAATCGATTCAAATATAATCAGCAGTAGAATAGCCAAGCAAGTTTTTGAAATAATGTGGGATACAAATGACGAACCCGATGAAATTGTAGAAAAATATGGACTTCAGGTGCTGTCCGATTCTGACACCATAAAAAGGATAGTAAATGAGGTTATCAGCGAAAATCCAAAAGCAGTAGATGATATTAAAAGTGGTAAAAAAAGGTCCATTGGCTTTTTAGTGGGCCAGGTCATGAGAAAGACTGATGGAAAAGCTGATCCACGCATTGTAAATCAATTGCTTTCAGAAGCAACACAATAACACAGAGGGACGGTTCTTTTGTGCTAAATAACACAGAGGGACGGTTCTTTTGTGTTATAGACAGTCACTTTTTTGCTTTCTTGTGTTAGTTATACAACTGCCCGATATGAGTTACCCTATTTCTGCCATTCTCTTTAGATGTATACAGTGCTCTATCAGCTGCACTTATTAAATCCTTTGTAGTTGTTGCATCCGAAGGATACGAAGCCACACCTGCTGAAATAGTAAAATGCGGGTCACTTGTTTCTTCAATGCTTTTTCTCATTCTATCTGCTGCGAGGTATGCTTTAACCCCTGTTGTTTCAGCCATTACAATAATGAATTCGTCGCCACCATAACGACCGATTTCATCCTCGATTCTCATATTGCTTTTAACAATATTTATTGCACTCTTTATACATTTATCACCTACTATATGACCGTAAGTGTCGTTAACTTCCTTGAACTTATCAATATCAAACATTATAACCGAAAACTCCATTGTTTTTTTTCTTTCTACTAAACTATCAATAAATCCCATAATAGCTTTTTTATTGTATACTCCAGTAAGGCTATCGGTTTTGTAGAGTTCTACAAGGTGTTTGTTGGAACGCTCAATTTCTTCCACTCGACGATTAACCTCACCTTGTATATTCATATTAATTCTTGAAATCAAACCCATGTTTTCATAATATGATTTCTCAAGCTTATTAATTGTGTTTTTATAAAAAAAGTAAGCGAAAAACATATAACCTGATACTTTAAATACTAGTGAAAGTATAGTTGCAATTTGCAAAGAGCTTATTAGTTTTACCAGGAGTGAAGCACAAATAGAAATAGCTCCTGTAAATACAAGCAGTAACGAATAATTTTTCATAATAATATTAGAGATTATAATTATAAAAAGCACTCCAATGTATAAATAAAGAATTAAATTCAGAAATGTATAGTTTTGCATATAGTTAAAGTTTATGTTCAGAACCACAGTTATAAGTGGAAAAGCATATGAAGCAACAAAAAATATATAGTTGATCTCCTTTGCCTTTTTTAGTGCTAAAATGATTAATATAGTAGTGATATGGACAAACTCTGCAAAGAAGAGGTACGATTCTGCATATGAGCTGTTTAGTGACAGAAATGATATTATGCTAAGTACTAAAGGAATAAAAAAAGAAGCACCAAAGTTTTTATAGAACAGCTCTAACTTAAGTGACAACGAAGATAAATATATGTATGTTGAAAAAAACAAAATAATGAGTAAGTGAATTTGATTTTCCAAACCAATATAAAACAATTTAGTCACCCCAGTTTTTGTTGTAATGAAAAATAATTATGCTATTTATCCAACGGAAAACGCGTGAGCA
>JGI24707J26582_10000049_pt1 | contig 70659 bp, 68 predicted proteins | sample BioPla1DNA1_FD_26582 | JGI IMG/M metagenome (IMG submission 26582)
CAAGTCCCATATCATCTCCTACAATTATAAGAGATAAGGGAACAAGCATGCCTAAAAAAATACCCCAAATAGCTGTTAAAAAAAGTAAAATTCCTTTTAAAATTTTTACTGCAATTTTCATATATTACCTTTCATTAGCTAGAATCTTAAATAAATAATTAAAGTCTGCTTATTTTATATTGTATTGAATATAAATATAATATCACAAATATTTAGATTATACAAGATGTTAAAAAATAAAGATTGGTGCATTTAGAATGTTTTTTAAAAAATAAAAAGCAAATTTAGAAATCAATTAATTCCTATTATAAAAAAATTCATTTTGCAAATATTATTTTCATCATCAATTATTTTGACAGCAAAAAAGAGAGGAAAATTATGAAAGCTATTAAATATATAATTAATTCAATCGCTATACTATCTGTAATAGCATTTGGCATTATTACAGGAAGTTGTATGTACTATAATAATATTTTGGCAGATGATTATTTGGTTTATGAAGGAAAGCAGCTTGAATTTTCAAATATGCCATTAAAAGCAGGATTTAACAATGAAGAGCTTGCTGCTATTAATTCAAGTGAGAGAAAAATGGATGTAAAGCTTTTAGGAATATTTAAAGTAAAAAGCATTAGTGTATCAACAGTGAAGGCTCAAAGTGTTTCGCCTAGTGGAAAGCCTTTTGGGATAAAATTATTAACAAAAGGGATTGTAACAATTGGCATAGGAGATGTAAGTACAGAAAATGGAAATGTTAGTCCGGCGAAAGAGGCTGGAATTAANGAGGGAGATATTTTAATAAGCATAAACGGTGAAAAAATAATAGATACAAATGATTTTACACAAAAGCTTCAGCAATATTCGCAAAAGGATGATAATGTGGAAATAATTTATCAAAGAGATGGCAAAGAAAGAAAAGCAAATGTAAAGCCTGTTATTTCAAAAATTGATAATAAAGCNAGAGCAGGCTTATGGGTAAGAGATAGCTCGGCAGGACTTGGTACAATGACTTTTGTTAATCCTGAAAATAAGGTTTTCGGTGGACTGGGTCATCCTGTATGCGACATTGATACGGGAATTATTTTACCTATTGACAAAGCTTATTCTGTGCCTGTTATAATTAATTCAGTAACAAAGGGTGTAAAAGGAAATCCTGGAGCATTAAACGGCAGCTTTATTTCATCGGAAAGTATGGGAGATGTAATATTAAATAATGAATCCGGAGTCTTTGGAATATTAGAACAAGTAGATGAAGAAAACACCATGCCGGTGAGCTTAAAACAAGATGTNCAGGTGGGAGAGGCAAAAATTCTCACAACGATTGAAGGTACNGCTCCACAGGAATATGATATTATAATTGAAAAAATTAATTATGANTATACNCAAATGTCAAAAAACATGATTATAAAAATNACNGATAAGGAGCTTTTAGAAAAAACAGGAGGTGTGGTACAAGGGATGAGCGGCAGCCCGATTATACAAAACGGAAACTTTGTAGGAGCAATTACTCATGTATTTGTAAACGACCCCGAGCGGGGATATGGAATTTTTGCAGAAAACATGATTAGATTCACGGATATAGTTAAGGAAGAAGAAAAAACTAATGCAGCTGCATAAAGCATGAAAAAAGATACAAGAGAATTCCTCTTGTATCTTTAAGCTTGCTATAAATTAAACTGCATTTGCTTTCTTTGTAAGTTGAGATTTCATTCTGGCAGCTTTATTTTTATGGATAAGACCCTTTGCAGAGGATTTGTCAATAATTGATACTGTCTTGCTTACATTTTCAATGTTACCCTCAGAAACAGCCACTACTGTATTTTTCATAACAGTTTTTAAGAAAGTTCTTTTAGCCTTGTTATTATCAGTTCTTTTCTTAGAAACACGAATTCTCTTCTTAGCGGATTTAATGTTAGCCATTTTTACACCTCCTTCAACAAAGTCTTATTTAGTAAATAAATTATATCTATTATATTTATAAAAATAGCATAAACTATGCTTGCGAATTAAAATTATATCATATTAAATTATAAAATGCAAGCCTTTTTTATAAAAAAACTTTAAAAAAACTGAAAAAACAATAGAAAAAAGAGGATATATGAAAAAGTACTATAATTTTAAACGAACCGACTTAGCCTTAGAATATNCAGAGCGATTAAAAACTGAAGAGAATCCAGAGGGGATTATTGCAAAATCATATATTTATGAAAGCTGTAAGGTTAGTCATATTAAAATTGATAAACAAGGCGAAAGCTTATATAACAAATCTGCCGGAAACTATTATACTATCTTTTGCAAAGGAGAAAAAACCAATGAAACGAAAGCATTAACAAAATGTTTGAGCGAAAGTTTGCCAAAGGGCAAGGTGCTTGTAACAGGACTTGGAAACCGTGCTATTACTCCCGATGCCCTTGGCATAAAGACAGCTGCAAAGGTGCTTGCAACTGCCCAGTTTAAGCAGCTGAAGGATTTCGAAAAGCTTAATTTAAGAGAGGTATATGTTTTGATGCCAAATGTGCTTTCACAAACAGGGATTGAAAGTACAAATCAAATTAAAGCAATTTGCAGAGAAATTGGTGCTGATTTTGTTATTGCAATAGATGCACTTGCCTGCTCGGACATAAATAGACTTACAAGCACAATTCAATTTACGGATACGGGAATTAGCCCCGGTTCTGGTGTTGGAAATATGCGAAAAGCTTTGTCAAAGGATACATTGGGTATACCGTGCTATGCTATTGGAGTGCCTATGGTGATTGACCTTGACAGCCTTTGTAATNGCAATGAAAATTCACAGTTGTTAAGCAGAAATATGATGGTNACTCCCAGAAATATTGACGCTGTTGTAAATAATTATTCGGACATAATATCAGATGCTATAAACAAATCGCTCAACCCCAGCCTTGAAAAGGATGAGATTGAGCAATTGCTTATGTATTAAATTTTATGTGCTTAATTGTGATAAGGTGCTTGCTAAGGCTTTTCCTACAAGCTCACCTGAATAAACAGCTTGTTCAAGGCTGTTTGCATGAGAACCGACTTCAACTAAAAGAGAACCGGTAGTAAGATGCTGATTATACTTTCTATAATCAAATAAAATCGCTCTTGTAAGACCGGGGTAGCTGCTTTCCATTTCCTGCTGAAGCATGGAAGCAAGCTTTAAATTTTCAAAATAATTAGGCATATTAAACGTACCATCATCACAGCCGGATATAATCATTACCTGCGCTGCCTTTTTTCCATTTATTTCAGCTGTTGGAGCGATTCTGCTGCCATCTGTTTTAATTATTGCATCTCTATGTACGTCAATAACAACTTTTATTGAAGGGTATTTTTTAAGAATTTCCTGTACAGTTTTTTCGCTGCGTGAATAGGAGCCTGTATAAGAAGGATAGTCATGCAAAGTACCGTCTTGAATAACTGAAATACCCGCACTTTCAAGCTGCTTTGCAATTTCATATCCGACGGCAACAACATTTTTAGAGCTGTCACGAGTTCTGTCATAAAAATCAACATCAAAATAATCCCTTGTATATGGCTCATACCCTTCAGTGGCATGTGTGTGCATAATTAGTACTTGTGGGTCTTTATTTTTTTCTATTTTTATATCTGGCTTTTGCGAAACTACTTTTTTAATATCGTTAAGAGTATGGTCGGTAGCATTTCTTAGAAACCCGCCTTTTTCAAGCTTGAGAATACTATTTGATTCCTCTGATGAAAAATTTTGACTAATGATTTTNCCNCTTTTCTTTCCTTCNGCTTTATAATCNACCTCTGTTTTAAAATCGGAGATATTTTGCCTTAGTAAAAGATTTTGCACTGTTTGAGTGTTATCAGTTTTCGGCTGATCTTCGTTTTGTTGAGGTGAGGAGCTGTTTTCGACAACATTTTCCTCAATGTCATTGTCACTATACCCCTCATCTTCTTCGTTTTCCGACTTAAAAAAAGCAACAAGAGTTTCTCCACTTGACATTTGTTTAACGTTTAAAAATGCTTTATCTCCAGAATTAAGAGTGATTGAATCAATATTTGCCTGAACTGCCTTAATACCACCCTCAGGCATGGTTAAACCTGCGCTGAAAAGAGCGGTTTGTGCTAAGGCGTCGATGCTTTTGCTATAAAAAGGGTTGAAATCAATATTTTGGTTCTTAATATAAGGATATGATGCGATAAAAGCAGCTAGGAGAATAACTCCGGAAATTTTAATTGTTTTTACTATCTTTTTTCTTTTTTGATATTGTTCCAGTTTCATTGATATTCCTCACAATCACATTACTTAGCTTTAATTTATTTTAATATTATTCAATAAGCTTAATAAATATGATTGAATATCAATAAAGAGGCTTAAATTTTATTTGTAGGATTTAATTATTTCACCGATATATTGATAATGAAAGTCTTTTTCTTTATAGTTATCCAGCAAGCTTTTATCAATAAAGCTGGTTTCATCAAGCTGATTTACAAAAAGCTTTTTAGCTAGAATAGTGAGCTTTGCTTCTTTATAAAAAACAGCATTGTTCATGAATACAGGCGTAAGCTCAACTTGTGACATTTTATCCATGTCTCTTCCGGAATGAGAACCGCAAAAGCTTAGCTCTTTTTTATACTTTTTATCGAAGAAACTAATTGTGAAATAATCATGAGAATTGATTAATTCCCTTGTGTAGCGTTGAGGGCGAACAACGGGCATTACTACGTTTTTATTCCACATTACGCCTAAAAAGCCCCATGAGCAAGTCATGGCATTAAACTTTTCTTCATTTCCTGCTGTAAGTAAAAACCAATCGTTTTTAAGCATAGAAAAAAGGTTTAAGCTTTCATTTTCAAGATTAATTTCTTTAAAGTCCATAATTACCGCCTTTCTGAGTTGAAGCTTTTGAGTTTTTGCTAATAAGAAAAAGCAAAGTTATTAAAACCAAAGGAAAAATAGCAGCTGATAAAATACCTGCTTTTAAGTTTCCGTCATATTCCTTAGAGATTATTCCTACTAAAGCAGGACCTGCCATACAGCCAATATCACCTGCCATTGCAAGCAGACCAAACATAGAAGTACCGCCTTTTAGTATTTTTGATGATATGCTAAAGGTACCCGGCCACATTATTCCTACTGAAAGACCTGATAAAGCACAGCCTATTAGACCTAAAATAGGATTATTTGATAAAGCTATAAGCAGATATGAAATGACGCAAAGTCCTCCTGTATAGAGCATAAAGCTATTGATATTAATTCTATGCCCGTATTTGCCATAGAATGACCTAGAGCTGCCCATAAATATTGCAAACATCATAGGCGCAGCAAGGTCGCCGACTTCTTTTCTTATTCCTAGAGTTTTTTCAGCAAAGGTCGATGCCCATTGACTTACTGCTTGTTCACTAGCACCGGCACAAAGCATTAAAACAATCATTATCCAAAAGGTTTTGTTTAGAAAAAGCCTTTTAAATTCGCCTTTTTGTGCAACTTGCTTATCTGGCTCATTAATAGGAACTTTAAGAAACAACAATACATTGGCAATAGGGATAATTGCCCAAAGAATTGAAAGAACACGCCAATTTTCAATTCCAAACAGCCAAAAGAAAATAGAACTAATCAGCACCACTAATACGTGTCCCCAGCAATAAAATGAGTGTAAAAGACTCATTGTTTTTTCTTTGTTTTCAGTGGGGGAAAACTCGGCGATAGGGCTGATTAAAACCTCTATCATACCTCCGCCTATTGCATAAACTGCCACGGAAATAATTATTCCTGTAAAAGCATCGTTAAAAATGTAAGGCAAAAATGCAAGTAAAATCAATCCTAAGGCACTGAAAATATGAGCAATTACCGTAGACAATCGATAGCCTATTTTATCAACAAATTTAACAGAAATAGCATCTACTAAAAGCTGAAAACCAAAATTAAAGGATACTAAAAAGGTTATTTTAGTCAATGAAATATCGAAGGTCCTATTAAATGTTAAAAACAACAATGGTATAAAGTTGTTAATTATAGCCTGAACGATATACCCATTAAAGCAGGCTGTAAGAGTGTGCTTGTATGTAAGCTTGGACATATATTACCTCTATATTATATAATTAAAAATAGCAATAAAACAGAATATAAGGCATAAAAAATCATTTAAGGTGCTTTTGCTTAAAATGTTATTAGCCTTTGCATAGATTTGCAGCTAGCTTTAATAACCTACATATTGCTTTTTGACCAAAAGCTAGGTGTAAGCATTAGCAGCAATGGGAAAATCTCTAATCTTCCTGCAATCATTAAAAATGATAAAACCATTTGGTTAAAGGGGTTAAACACAGCAAAGCTGCCGCCGGGAGCTACATTTCCTAGTCCTATACCCGTATTGCCTATTGCTTGTACCACTGCTGAAAAGGTTGTGACAAAGTCCTGCGTATCAAAGGATACTAATATTGTACCTGCACCTATTAAAAGAAAATAAGCGAAATAATAAGCATATATTTTGTTTAAGGAGTTGTTATCAAATGCTTTTCCGTTTACCTTTATAGTTTGTACTGACTTTGGGTGAATAATTTTTAAAAATTCCCTTTTTACCGTTTTTATAAGTACAAGCAGCCTTATCATTTTTGTACCGCCACCGGTTGAACCGGCACTAGCACCTATAATCATTAAGAAAAGCAGAATAAATTGACTTGTATCCTTCCATTCTCCAATATTTGCAGTGAAAAATCCTGTTGATGTAATTACAGAGCTGACTTGAAAGAAAGAGTATCTCAGCGAATCAGCAAAATTATAAATTGAGGCTATTATATTATCGATTGTAATAACTAATGTTGAGAATAAAGTAACAGAAAGGAAAAGCCTAAGCTCTTCATCTTTAAAAAATTCTTTTATACTTTTTTTAGTTAAAAAAATGAAGTAGAGTGAAAAATTTATACCAAATAAAAGCATAAAAATTGCAACTACAATTTCGACAAAAAGGCTGTTAAATGAGCCTATGCTTGCAGCTTTTGTGGTAAAGCCACCAGTACCAGCCGTACTGAAGGTAACCGTCAATGCGTCATACCAATTAACTCCTCCAATTAGCAGGATTAATACCTGTACAGCTGATAGAGCAAAATAAATAGTATAAAGGATTTTTGCCGTTTCTCCTATCTTAGGCACAAGCTTTTCTGTGCTAGGTCCAGAAGCTTCAGCGCTCATAATATGTAAAGTAGAGCCTCTTACAGCAGGCAAAAGTGCAAGCATAAGCACAAGTACGCCCATGCCACCTAGCCACTGAGCTAGAGCAAGCCAAAATAAAACTCCCTTTGAGCAAGCTTCGATATTAGAAATTGTGCTAGCACCAGTACCTGAAAAGGCAGATACTGACTCAAAAAAAGCACTTATAAAGCTTTGNGATGTGCCTGATATATATACNGGCAAAGCTCCAAGCAGTGAAACAAGTATCCAAGAAAAAGCAACAATCGCCATACCATCACGCACATATATTTGATTATTTTTAGGCTTTATTAATAATAATAGTGCAGATACTGAAAGAGTAATTGCTATGGAAATAATAAAGCTTTTTGCATCCTCTCCACCGTAAATAAAGGAAACAATTAGTGGAAATATCATTGCAATAGCAATAATAAATAAAACTGTACCTAAAGTTTTAGCTATTAGTCGATAGTTCATTACCTCTCCTATTGTTTTATATCTATAATATTTTTAAGNTCAGTGATTTTTGATTCTTTAGACAAAAGAATAACTGTATCCCCTGCTAAAATTGAATCTTTACCTTTTGGAATAATTACAACATTCTTTCTTATAATTGCACCAATAAGCATACCACTGGGAATNGCAAGNTTTTTNATATANTTACCAACATATTTAGCATCGGATGGAACTGTAAAGACAGCAGCTTCTGCCTTGGAATTTATTACACGATAAATAGTGTTTACAGGGTTATCTTTTGCGTTTTCAAGACCTCTAACATACGTGATTATATTATCGGCGGTAATTAGCTTTGGGCTAACAACACAATCTATGCCTATTTCTTTAATAAGACCTAGTTGAGTAATCCTATTTGTTTTTGCAATGACTTTTGCTACTCCATGGTGTTTTGCCATAATAGCAGAAACAAGGTTGTCCTCATCTCTACCGGTAAGAGTGACAAAGGCATCAACGTTTTCCAGATTTTCAGAAAGCAAAAAGTCTTCATCAGTACCATCACCATTTATTATTAGGCAGTGAGGTAAAAGCTCAGTTAATTCAACACAGCGATTATAATCATATTCGATTATTTTTACTTTTATACCTAAATCATCTAGGGATTTAGCTAAATAATATGCAATTCTGCCCCCACCGATAATTATTATATCCTTAATTCTTTTAATTTGAATACCTATTTTTTCAGTGAAATGATAAACCTTTGAGGGTTCGCCAATTACATGAATTGAGTCTCCTTGTGTCAGTCGAAAGTCACCACTTGGAATAATTAGCTCTCCATCACGCTCAACAGCACCAATAAGTACAGAATCAATTATATTACCTGAAATATCCTTTAGCAGCTTTCCTTCGATAGGCATACCCTCTTGAATAGGCAGCTCTATCATCTCAACTCTTCCTCTTGAAAATTTTTCCACATTCATAGCGGGAGAAAATTTAATAAGTCTTGATATTTCTCTTGCTGTTGCTTGCTCGGGATTGATTACCATATCCAGCTCTATTTCTTTTTTAAGTAAGGAAAGCTCTTCAGCGTACTCNGGATCTCGTATTCTAGATATCGTATGCTTTGCACCAAGCCTTTTACTAAGCAGACAGCATAGCATATTAAGTTCGTCGTTTGTAGTGACAGCTATCATTAAATCACAGTCACTCACTTGAGCCTCGCTTAATGTCCTTGTACTTATGGCACTACCCTTTACACACATAACATCAAGGTTTGATATTGATTTGCTCAAAGCCTCACTGTCATTGTCAATAACTATTATATCATGCTCTTCTTGTGAAAGGCTCTCAGCCAAGCTGTGTCCTACTTTTCCATCACCTGCAATAACTATTTTCATAATATTAGATATTCACTCCAAAATTTATTCTTAATATATAATTGTATTACAATTTAAGTATATTGTCAAGACGGATTATGGAATAATTTTTTAATCAAAAATAAGGTTGATTAAAACAAAAACTTTGCACACCACTTTAGTGGTGTGCGCATTTGGCTTATAGACGCAATTTTATATTTTATTCAAAATATGTAGCAAGCCAAACTGTTTTTATGATACTTGTGTCTGTGGTAGGAATTACATCTCCAATAGTAAAGCCACTGAGGTTCTGTGCTCTGAAGTTTATAGGTGAAGCATCTACGGAAGTGCCAAGGCCTGCATTAATAGCACCTAATTCAGAACCATTTACTTGGTTATAAACAGCTAAATAATACAGAGTATTTCCCATTAAGGTATAGGGAGATGTAAGCGGAAGAACAAATAAGCCACCGGTTAGTGAAGTTACTGTTGGGGTAATTGCTACAACTTCAGCATCGCTTGTTGATAGTGGTTTAAGAATTGCCATTTGAAAATTTCCTGTGCTGCCTGTTTGTATAACATAAGTAGTCATTGTGTTTACTGTACGGTCGGGAGGCCCTTCAAACACTAAGGCACCAAAAGCTTCGAAATTTCCAGAGCCTTCATTGTAAATAAGAACAGTATCGATATTACCTAAATTACTTGTTTTCATACAAGTGTCTTGCTCTCCATCAGCACCAGTAGCGCCAGTAGCACCAGTAACACCTTGCACACCTTGTGGGCCTTGAATACCCTGTGGGCCTTGAGGGCCGGTAGCACCAGTAGGGCCAACGCATTTACAGCAATTATTATTAGCCGAACATTTTTTACAGAAATATGACATAGTCGTTATCTCCTATAAGAAGCATAAATGGTTAAAACTTGTTATATTATATGTTTTTCACTTTAAAAGGTGATATTTAATAATGATAATAAAAGGATTTTTACATTTAGATATTGAACTTATGTGCAACACGCATACCACTTGTAATGGTAGAACAGGCGGCAGCCTCGCATATTAAGCTTAGGACAAAATATGCAGTTTAAAACTTAATATTTTTGCTTTTTTCTCTTGCAAAAAGCATTTAAATATGTTATAGTATTTTTAACAGGGAGCTGATATATCGGCTGAGAGGAAACGGATTGACGTTTCGACCTATAACCTGATACGGATAATGCCGTCGTAGGGATGTAGATTTGTTATAATATAGTAATAACACTCTCCTCTTTCCTTGGTGGAAAGGGGTTTATTTTTTCCCTGTGGAAAGGATGTTTTTATATGAACAAATCAATTTCACTAAAAATCACTGAAAGTGCAATTATGATTGCACTGGCAACTATTCTAAGCATGGCAACTTTTATTAATCTTCCATTTGGGGGAAGTGTAACAATACTTAGTATGTTACCTATTATAATAATTGCTTATCGTCACGGCACAAAATGGGGATTACTTACAGCCTTTACTTATTCGATTTTACAAATGATACTTGGGTTAAAGTCATTTTCTTATGTAACAGGCTGGAAATCTGTTTTAGCAGTAGCTTTTCTGGATTATATCTTTGCCTTTGTTGTACTTGGCCTTGGTGGAACATTTAGAAAAGCATTTAAGAGCAAAGGAACAGCTCTAGCTATGGGTACAATTTTAGCTTGCATACTTAGGTTTTTATTTCACGTTATTAGTGGTTATGCAATATGGAGGGATATATCAATTCCATCACAAGCGGCATGGGAATACAGCTTGCTTTACAATGCATCTTATATGCTGCCGGAAACAATTTTAACAGCAGTTGGTGCGTACTTTGCAGGGGAGGTATTTGTCCTTGATGAAGAAAGGATAAAGCGTATACCTACAGGTGCTTCAATAGCAAAGAAGATATATACAATACTGCCAATATGCATTTGTGTAGCAGTTTCAGCTGTTTTGCTGTTATCTATGATGAACAGTGAGGAAACACCGTTTGATATTACTTTATTAACTCAAGCAGGATTTTATGGATGGCTGCCTATTATAGTTGTTATGGCAGTTGGTGTGATTACATCAATTTTTGTTTCTAAAAATTATAAATCTCAAAAATCAGCTTAAAGCTGAAAAAGACAGATAAAAAGTACTAAACATATTTCGCAATAATAAAAAACAGCCGAACGCAATTGCATTCGGCTGTTTTGGCGGAGACGGTGGGATTCGAACCCACGGAACGTGTTACCGTTCAAACGATTTCGAGTTTTATAGGTCAATGGTTGTTTAGTGATTTTTGAAGGTGGTTTCGGGCGACTTTGTATTTGCCGAAAATGCTTGATATTAAAGGCTTTTTTGGCGGTTGCACCGCAGAAATCCCGAAAAATAAGGAAAGTTCGAATAACGGCAGNTTCGCTGTTTTTGGAAAGAACAGGCACTATTTTGGAAAGAACTGCGGAAAGAACAGAATAAACACATCAACAATGGCAATACACAGGAAAACCAACACCGACAAAAATATTTACGAGGTGTATTGCTATGAATGAAACCGCAATCAACTGGGATTCGATTCCCGATATTATTACCAAAGACCAACTCTATCAAATCTGTCATATCAGCAAGTCAACGGCTTTGTATCTGCTTCGCAGCGGCAAGATACCGTGCGAATACACGGGCAAGAAAACTCGCTGTTACAAAATCAAAAAGGCGGATGTTATTACATATCTTGAAAAGAGAAAAGTATTTCCCGAATCCTATTCCGCACCGGCAGGTTGGTACAAGGGGAATTATGCCGTCAAAATGAGCGCCGAAGTACCCGAACAGACTCTTGAAAATATGAAGCTGTATTACACGGAGCTTTTTGCACAATATCCCGATGTGCTGACCGCGAGCGAAATTTCAAAAGTAATCGGCTACGGCACAACGTCAATCAATAATTGGTGCAAGAAAGGACATCTTAAAGCATTCAAAAGAAACAATATGAATCACATTCCGAAAGTCTACTTGATAGAATTCTGCTGTTCAATATACTTTCGCACTATCACCCGAAAATCTGATTGGCATATCCGGGCGCTTCAAGAATTCCCTCGTTGGCAAGTTATACGAGGATTTAAAACAAAAGAGTGATTATTCGCTGTAAAAAGTGGCACAGATTTGGAAATGTTCACTGTAATTTTTGGCACAGGCAAAATTTANAAATTCATAAATCGCACATTCGAAAAAGAGAACCTCTTTTGATACAATTTAAGTATCAAAGGAGGTTTTTACTATGACTGACACATTATTTGAACAACTCGGCGGTGCATACACGCAACAAGGCGATTATCTACTGCCGAACCTAGCTTTACCGGCGGAAAAAGAAACGGGTAATATCGGCGTGTGGGCATTAAGGCACAAACGATATTTGAAACAACATCATAAGGTGCTGTACTATAATTTACTCACATCCGGCAAGCTCCATTCCCACCTCGCCGATACCGAAGAGCAGGCACAACAACTTTTTCTCCGGCTGGTAAAAGAACTCGCCGAAAAAGAAGGCGTAACCGAACAGCTCAAAGCTGCTGACCAAATGGCATGGGTGCGGAAGATGAACAATATTCGCAGTGTAGCCACAGAAATAATTTTTGAAGAAATAATCTATACATAACAACAGAAGCACGAGAGGTTGACTCTCGTGCCTCTGTTGTTATTCAAAAGCTTTTCTGATATATTTTTAATTATTAAATAAAATATGAGAATATTCTATCAAATAATTCTTTGAAGTTCTTTTTGGTATCTTCCGATAAAGTAAATGACCCAGCCTCGATTGCATTAGACATAAGTTTTGCAGTTAGCGTTTTATCGCAATTACCGCAATTACTTTCTAAACAAAATCTATCAATCTCCGAGCGTATCATTAAATCTTCAATCATAAATTTTGAACTTTTATATAAGCGCTTATCTATATCATCTTGAGATGCATCTAATAAGTAGCAATATTGTCTTTTGTATTCGGAACATAGATTTTTACGCATATATTCGCCACCAGATTCAACACCTGCTTCATCATAATCAAATAAAGCTATATATTTACAATTCCAACCTTGTAATATCGTGCAAATGTTAACACAATTAGATGCACCAACTGAAGGGATAATAACATATTTGTTAGAATTAATATTCAACATTTTAGCCATTGTGCATACGAAAATATAGTCGCTCATTCCCTCGGTTACAATATTGATTTTATCTTTGGCAGGGCCAAATGTATGCTGTATACTCATTCCTAATGCACTAACAATGGGTGACAACGTGTCCTGCTGAGTTTCAGGGGCAATTCTAGGATCATATACAGTTTTGTATATATATGAAAATCCATCTTCGTCTTTAACTACGGCTCTGATTCTATGTACGCCTTCATTTTCAGTATCTAACATATAAGGCGAATGAGTTGTATAAATAATCTGATTTCCTTGGTCAGCCAAGTGACCGAACAAATTCAGCAATTCTCTTTGTGCATTGACATGGAGTGAAGTTCCGGGTTCATCCAATAAATATATGGTATTTCTATCTGAAATATCGTTTGCTTGGGCATCGATAAATGTTTCTAAATACCACCTTAAACCGTTGCTTCTTTCGGATAGCATTAACGATGAACCGTTGTTAGATTGGATAACAAACGAGATAGTTCCATTATTAAATCCCATATCAAGAAAAATCTCTTCCGTTCCGTAAAAATCATTAAACTTTTGATTGATTTTTTCGTTAATCATTCGATTGATTTTTCTACGGAGGCTTTCCTGAGTGTTTGTCATTCCTGAGCGAGAAGCCAATAAAAACTCATCATTAGTAATACCTATAACTTTTATGAGATTGCTTAATAAACTATTGGGATAAGAATTTGGATTTTTAAGTTCTTTATCTATATCCTCAAATTTGTAGGTGGTATTAAGATGTTTATCTGATTTTCTATAAAAGAAAACGGGTAGTTTATTGATTAATTCTGACCACTGCTCTTTTGCTTGATTAGACTTTTCAATAAGCTGTTCACGTTTATCTGCTGCTATCTTTTCCGCTTTTCTACTTAAAAAGTCAAAAGCATTCGTTCTCAGTGGAATATCTATCTTATCACGATTTTTAATCTCATTATAGTATACTTGATAGTTTGACCACTCTTGATCCTTGAGTTGAAGTGGGTTAGCGTTCAATGCACCTAATAGTTCAAATATTTCATCTATTAACGGATAAAAAGTTGATAGATAAAACTCAAGTAATCCACCTGTTGCCGAATAACTGTTTTTGGTGATTTCAATTCGTGTATCAGCTGAAATACCCATATTAATATCATTAGATGTTGGTTTTAACACAACCGAATATTTATTTTCGGTTCCGGTCGTCGAGTTTCGGTTAATATTATCTTGATTAAAAGCAGCATTATTTCTGATTCTAAACCGAATTTGAGATAACCCATCTAAAACATTACTTTTACCGCTTTCATTTTTTCCGACAATAGCAGTAATCCTAGGTTCAACTATTACCTCGTTTTCCTTATAATCACCAAATGATTTAAAATTGGTCAATTTCACAGAGTGGACATACATTATTCGAATCACATCCTTTTGTATCTTTACTCTTATAGGCTTTGCATTGCAGCAAGCAGAGCCGCATCTTTTTTATAGTTCCTTAAGGATAGCCCCTCAAGAATTTTTTTCTCCGTTTCCGGAGTCCAATAAATTTTTAAATCTTCTTTTGCACGAGTTATTGCAGTGTAAAAGATGTTGTGGGTAATAAGTTCCTCAACTTCATTTGTAATAACAATCTTTACTGATTTATATTCCAAACCTTGAGCTTTGTGAATTGATACCGCATATGCTACTTGGAAAGGTACAATAGCATCTGAAGAATCAGTATCATCATCGGTGCTAAGATACTTGTCCACCCAAAAACTAATAATAGAATTGCCATTATCAGATGTACCAACTAAGGTAAAATCATAATCTTCTGCTTCCCAATCAGTAATAGCAATATCCAGTTCTACATCAAAACGGATTTTGTTTTCAGTTGGTTCAATATCCTTTATGCGGCCTTTCATGTTGTTGTATATCAAAGGCGCAAATCTGTCCGATTCATTGAATAGAACAGGATCTCCTATTTTATATGTATTGATTCCCCAAACAATTTCAGGATTGGAATTATTACTCTGCAAGAATCTATTGATATTGTTAATGCCGTAAAGTCCATCGTAATTTAAACACAATATAATTTCATCATCTTCCGAGTGCTCAAAAATTGATTCATCTAACCTTACAGTATATTTACCTTTAACCAGCGGTTCAAGAATATCGTCTTGAAGTTTTCTAACTCTATCCCAGATGGTGAGCAACCTTTCATTGGTGCTGCGGTATGGTTTTGATAATTCAGAAACAGATGTCTCCGGCACGAAAGTACGTGCAATGCTAAACCAATTTCCAAATAATATCGCTTCAATCTGGAACACATCCCCAACTAATACAAGGATCTTAAAAGTAGCCTTCTCCAGAATGTCTCGCATATCTTTATTGCTTACCGTACTACACTCATCGATAAACAAGATATCGCATTCTGTATCAGTATTATAGTCAGACAAAAATTTAGCAATAGTTTTAAAGTCACAATTACCAGCATTCACCTTTCGGCGCATGTTATCTACAGCAGGATTTGTATTTGCCAAATACAGCTTTTTGCGATCATTATATAGATTCGAAATATGATTAATAAGAGTTGATTTCCCGGTTCCCGCCGAACCATAAATTAGAGCAACGTGAGATTCCAAAAATATCGTTTTAAGAGCATTGAGCTTTTCCTTGCTATCAATTCGGTAAGAAGGATTCTTAGATAGCCATGATTCTACGAAATCAATGTAACCAGACATCCCAGTTGAAGATAACTCTTTTAGCTTTTTTATGATTTTCGTTGTATCGTCAACATACCCTTTCATATATAAATGGTCTTTGTAAATGCAAAGATAACGCTCTGCGTGTTTTTTTGCATACACCAGCGAGTTATATTTTCTAATTAAACCATTTATATCATCAAATCGTTCCAACTCGCTTAAGGGTGTAAAAAGAACACCACCTTGTTCGGTATTGTTCTGTATTGTACGAGCAAGAAATTCATGCTCTCTATTACTTGAGTTGATACATTCAAATAAATCATAAATTCTGGGATTGTGTTTAATCAAAGATGTCGCATACGGCATTTGATCAAACGGAATACAGCCCCAACGCAGATGTAGATCAGATAACCTTTCACAGGTTTCTCTGCTATATTGACGTCTCATAACCTTATTATTCATTTTGTGGAGAAAGTACCGAATAATATTGCTACCGGGAGCTTTCTCTTTTATGAGGTTACGAGATTTGTCCAAAAGATCAAATATATGCGTAACTTTAGCCTCTGTAGTGCACTTGGCTTTTGCCCAAGAATAATATGAATCCGATGATGTAACTAAATCGACAAGACTCATTCGAGTGTCTGTAAGGAATTTCATCAGATCACGGAACTCATTATTACCGGCACCAATTTGAGTGTGACTGCCAAAAAAATCAGCAAATCGATTAACCTCACAAGGCCTTATTGACACTTCCCAACTGTCAATAATTTGAATAGGCATAACTTTCCCAAGCACACCGATTACATCATTGTGTATAGAAAGCTTAACTGCATAATTGTCAGAAAGGTCAAGGGACGTAAACGCAATTACTCTATCGAATTTACTGGCTTTATCATTTGCTACTGTGAAGGTTACTTCGTAGAAAATATGATGTTTTACGAAAAAAGGTTTGATTTTCTGTATGTACGCACGATCATTATAGGGATTCCGTGTTGCATAACGACTCGGCTTAACGATGCGAACGGCAATCTGCTTATAGTACTCCATTAAGTTATCGTCTAAGTTTAACGGAAAATCATCAATATTCTCAAGAACATCCATATTGTACTTTTCTTTGAGAAACACCTTGATTTTAAGAAGATACTCATAATACTTGAGCATCAATCTTTCGGAACCGCCCTCATCAAACGTATAGTGAGAAACCGATTTTTGAAGGAGGTTGTGGAATTTGCTTAAGAATCGAAGCTCTCCCTTGGTTTTCACAAATTCCCAAGCCGCTTTTTTATCCTGATAATCGTTAGGATCGGTATCAACACCGTTTGAATAAACCTTTTGAACGATATACTCGACGAAATTTCTAAGCTGAGCCAAAATATTCTGCGATAATAAACCTCGTTCGGAGACATCAAACACAGAAATGTTTCGACATATTACTTTATCCGTATCAATAATAGCTTCATCGACTTTTAGCATTTGATAACCTCCTTTTTATAGTCTAACAATTAGCAAACCGGTTCATTATGCTCCTGGATAAATGCAAGTCGTTTTTGATGTAATGTTTCAATTTCTCCAACTTTGGCAACATGCGCATAAATTCTTATGGATTGCCAACCGGTTACTCGGCATCCCCATTCATTAAGAGTGATTTTTTCGCCATTGAAATCAACGTATTTTTCATCAATTAATGTTGCAACGGATTCGTCCGGTTTTAGGGTCAGATAAATCTTATCACCTTTTTTAATAAGCCCAAACTCAATTAACTTGTCCATTTTAGGTAAGGAAGCTTCAAGTTTTTTGTTGTTAGTTTTTATCTGTGAAATATCTATATCTGGTGTTGGTAAACAATCGTCAACGATAGTATTTATTAAATTTTTGCCTCTTTCGACGATGTTATTGTATGTATTAAAATCATCATATTCCGGTAAATCAATAGCCGTGTTTTGTCTACCGGAGTTTTTATCTTTGTAATAGATCCTTAAGTTACCTATCTGATTCAAGATTTTGCGTGTGAAAGTATCATAATCCATACCCGTAATGATCTCGCTTGGGAAATCGTGGCCATCTTTTAATACTAAGGAATCAGATGCATCTTTATAATATTTGAATTCATTAGAATCTTTATCCGGGGTTTGAACGAGTAAATGATCAAGACTAAATGCGGAACTAAACGAATTTAACAATGTATATGCTTGGTCATATGATATTTTTGTTTTACCGGATTCGTCTTTTGACGTTGAATCATATAGTGCAAGCAATGAAATTGTAAGTTTTTTATTTTGCTCATAAGCGTCCATCGATGTTAAATCAGATTTCAGTTTATCCGCTGTGACACCTTGTTTCACAAGTTCAGCAGCAATAGTATTGATAATTAAATCCTTTAAAACTTTGTTAGTAGTATATATGTCGTTCATAATACTAGAAAATAATGTAATTGCATCTTTACTATCACGACTGCTGATAGTGAGAAATTTCATCATAAAACTTATTGTTTCGGCAACGATATCTACTACTGCTTCTTTATTTATATTTCCTTGTTTGTATTCAACCAATGTGCGCAAGAAGAGGGCTTTAGGATGTTTATATGAGATTTCCGTAAAAATCTTATAATAAAACCTGAATTTATTGTTCTTAACTAAATTATTTGCTTGTTCAGCAGATGATAGCATTTTGTAAAAGTCAACCTTATCGTACATATCATCCAACAGCTTTTTAAGAGCTTCAGCTTCATTAGTTTCATTAAAGTATTGTAACAATCTACTTTGACAAATCGACTTAAAATTATTAATGTTTATATTTTGCCTGTAAAAGCATAAAAATGCTTTGATGTAGTTATATAGATAATCGTAAAGATTATCTTCAGTTTTAATGATTAACTGACCCCACTTATCAAGATAAGTGCTGTATGAGGCTTCATCCAATTTTGAAAAAATATAAGTCTTTATAAGGTCGATTTCTTCGAGTTTTTTACCTTTACTGTTGATAGATTCAAACATCGAGAAAACCTTGTTTGCCTTGCAGTTGGCTTCAATCACAATAAACTGAATATACTGCAAAATATAGTCAGCAAAGTCAAGTATTTTCCCTTGGTCATCTGCAGATATTTCTTTTTGGAGAGTATTATATATATGCTTATAATTAGAAATTACACGTTCTTCAAAAGTAGAAGCACAATGATAATTATCACAAAAAATCAATTACGGTTTTTGGGTTATCAAAACAATGGTTGTACAAATCGGAAAAACATTTTTTCTCGATGCTATTGAGAGTGACTGCTGTATATTCTTTGTGATATGTTCTATTGACATATTTCCAAAGAGCCTCTTTAATGTTGTTAAGAGTCTTATCTGTTTCACTAACCCCCATAGTTAATGACAATGTGTACAATGCCATTAATATAAGTGTAAATGTTGTAATTCTTTGTTGACCATCAATTATATCGTATTTTGTAATTAATCCGTTAATCTTATCATTTTTGTCATAGACAATAATATTGCCAGTATAATATCCCTCGTCCTTGCTATCGGATTGATAAGCTTCTATAATATCATTCAACAAAACTTCAACTTGTTCCTTATCCCAAGAATAAGGACGTTGATAAACTGGAACATCGTACATACATTTAAATAGGTTTTCTAAATTCCACAAATGTGGGTCAAGTGCTTTTCCTGACATAATAATTCTCCTTTTGATTATTCAGATTTAACTTTGACTAAATAATCATTTTTTGATAGTTCGAAATTTTCTTGATTTTCTAAATCTCCATTAATTACATAAAAACCGACAGAAGCACTATCGTCGTTTTTTAAGCCATATACTCTATATATGCAATATTTTTCGGCATTTGTTTTTGAAAATTTCAACTCATTATCTGAAATATAGAAAGGTGTATTTTTCCCTGCAGATGTGGATTTCACTTCAATATATTTTTCAGCATTTGTTTTTACATCGTATGACAAAATATCATAACCAGCAGAATCATCTTCCCTCGAAACCCATTTTACAAATACATCTTTACCAATAGTGCCATTTTTCTTTTCGACATCAATAATAGCTCGTTCGTATTCATAAACTAGGCTTTCGCCTGCTTCGCCAATTTCAAAGTCCTTAATATACTGAGCTATATAATCTCTCTTTCCCTTTCTGGCACTTCTTGGGGAATGTTGAGTTGTAACTTTTGAGGGTTGTTCGTATTGTTTTAAGCTTTTTTTAGATGTATCTATAGCCTCAGTGGTATAACATACTCTCTTCGGTTTTTCTTCATCGGTCGCTTCTTCGTAACCAATTAAGAAGTCTGAAATATATTCATTTGGAACCGTTGATAACACATCATCAAAGTTTCTCAAATAAACATTACCACTTTGAGCAAAACGATGTTTTTTTATAAGATTATCAACATAGTCGTTGCAGTTGATTCTTCCTGCAGTTGTCATTTTTCTTTCAAAAGCATTAGGTATATTTCTTGCCTTACTTAAAATATGAATACGACAGGCATCGGAATATGAACCATTTTTCTTATTATATTCATACGAAATAGAGTACGCTTTTTCATTAGTTAGATGTCCCAACGCCCTGTAATATTCATTAAGATTTTCAAAAACAAGTTGAGGGGTTCGACCCCAATGCAACATATCTGTAGCCATATTATATACCCTCTAGCATTTCAATTACTCTATCATGAGCCTGTATTGCATTAATAAATTCAATTATTGTAAAAGTCAAAATGTCAACATTGTATTGATGTTTTGAAAAAGCGGCCATATACTTTGTGTCAGCATGAATAGAAGGAGCTACCAACATTGAAAACATTGTAATATTAGGTTGTTGTTCAATAGCCTCTTGTAAATGACGTGTAATTGCCGGCATTTCGTTTGTAGCTTGATTGCGAGCACACATGAGCGTAACTTCTACAAGAGAATTGCAATCAGTATCATAACATTCAATATCCGCAACTCCGCCCGAAGCAGTAAATGTCGGTAAACCTTCATCATCTACATGGTAATTGGGTAACACATTAAGTCCAATAAAATGTTGTTTTAGTGCTACACTTGTTAAAAATTCTAAACGAGTAGGTTTATCAATGATGCGAAGTATAGGATTTCTGCTTTCTCCATGGCCGCAAACTACATTCAACTCATTTATAATATCTTCTTTAGTATATTCTTCTGCCCAACGATTGAGAGTTGCTATTCTTGCATCTGTAACAACAGCATCGTCAATAGGTTGAGCGAGAGTGACTATATTAGTATCTATCGCACCAATATATTGGAAAAATTCTGATTTTGTCGAATAATTCTTATAAATAACATAGTTTTCGAGAATATAGTTGATTTTCTCGATTTCAAAAGAGTTGAAATCTATAAACCTACCGTTTCCACGTAGCGAAACTATGCCAGTAATACGCATTTTTCGTATAAATTCATCTACAGCTTCACCTGTAATTTGATTAATTTTAAAGCGGTTTCGCTGTTCATCTGTAGCTCTGAGCAATTCGAGGCAAATTTCATAAATTACTTCGTCACCATATGTAAACCCATATTGTCTTCTAAGCTCTTTGATTTTTTCGTAAAGAGCTTGCGCATCACGATTAGGCCAACAAATTATTAGCGATAGCTCACTTCTAAACACTCCCGCATCGTTTTCTTCTGGATCATCTTTCAACAGTTTGATTACTTGTAGTAACAATACCAAAGGAGAGTTATCGTTGGCGTTTTTTCTAAAAGGATTATTGGTCTGATATTTCATCAGTGAATTTAAAAACACATTCTTAATTTTTTCATCATTGATGGGATTCTCGTTATGGGCATCAATCAACATATGGCCTGTTGTTGAAATGATTATAGGTGAATTCATTTCATAATAGATAAATCCGAACTCCATCGGTAATTTGTACCAAGTATCAAAACGAGAAGGCCATCCCTTATCAAAACCCGCTTCTTTATGGTTTTGTGGGCTATGCTGAATAATCTCATTAACTTCTAATTCGGTAAAATCTCGTTCTTCTCCAAGTATTGCCTTTAATCTTGGAGTTCGGTTAATATACATTGGCTGATATAATTTTTTTGCAATCAATGTTGCAGCCACATTGCTAATAATATCATTGGTGAGAATCTGTCCTTCAAAAGGAACAATACATTTTAGAAAATCTGCAATCCTAGATGGATTTCTCATTGTCGTAGAAAAAGACAATGGTTTATATTCTGCACTTCTTTCTCTTGGCATGTCAAAGCCTCCATTAATAATTCTTCACAAGAACTTCGTATGTATCTTTTTCGGTATTATCATTAAAACTAATATAATTGCTTTTAATTTTTACAACATTATATTTTTGTGCCCACTCATTAAATGTTCCATTATATCGCTTTCTATGCCATAAAACATTAGATACGGCAAATCTGATCCCACGAGAATCAAGTTCGTCAAGATAATCTATCAAACGCATTTCACTATCTTCGTTCCAAAGCTTATTGTACTCGCTAAAAGTAATTAAATATGGTGGGTCAAGATAAACTAAGTCGTTAGGTGTCGGTTGAATTTTCTCGATAAAATCCTGAAAGTCCATATTGAATAATTCGATGTCTTTGTCGGTCACATATTCAAAATAAGAGTCAAGTGCATCAACTACATTTTTGTTAAAATCAACATTGCCAACAGGGAGGTTAAAATCACCTTTAGAATTGAATCGCAGCATTCTATTAAATCCATATATCAGTAACATATACAGAAGCATTATATCATCTTTATTTTTATTAAAATCGCTACGCATTTTTATATATGCTTCTTTATTGTATTTTGCAAAATATGTTTTTACAAACTCTTTTCTATATTCTTTTGGAATATCTCGTCCCATAAAAGTTGCTGATAGATTATATTTTTCAATATTCAGTTTAAGTTCATTCCAAAAAACTTGAGGTTGTGAACTTGACTCAATAAGGAATTTATGTAATTTAATCAGATAGGAATCAATATCATTCAGTAGATATTGGTTAGCATCAGTGTTTAAAAATACACTACCACCGCCACAAAAAGGCTCTATAAAACGGTCAATGTTTTTAGGAAAGTTCTCTTTTAGCTGAGGGACTAATTTATATTTATCTCCAACATAAAAGAACGGAGATCTTCTGTATGTTGCTGTGTTTTCCATTTTATTCACCAACCTTAGATATAAAAATCAATTCTTTATGGTCATTTAAAGATGTTTTTCCGGCATTGAAAAACTGATGAGATTTTTCAAATGTCATTACGGAACCCTTCTTATTTAGTATTTTCTCGATATCTTTAAGAGCTATTTTATTTTTAGATGAACTGCTTTTCGAGTTGTAAGTATTGTTGTATGAAACAACAATATATTTACATTTTAATGACATAATAAGCTCTTCAAAAACTTTTATTGCAGAATTGCGACAATATTCACTCATGTTTTCTGGCTCTGGTTTTCTTGCTTCACCAAACAATTTTGGCTTACGCCATGTAGTAATATTTTCGAGCACATGATAAAACCTACTATATTGACGAGAGTTGTATGGTGGATCAATATAGACAATATCACAACAAATTTCTTTTGCTAACTGGTTGGCATCTTTTCGAGAAATATGGATTTTTTTATTGCTGTACTGATATGGAGATATTAAATCAAAACAAAATGAATCAGGAATATTCTTTCCCTTAATATATGCATCATAATGGCCAACTGTATTTGCAGCTTTATCTGCAGAATAAAGCAATGATGCAAGCAAAATGTTTTTCTCTTTCTCGTTTAATTCTAATGTTTTTTCAATATATTCTCGAAAGTATCCAATGATCAAGGCATCGTTTTGTGAAAAGAATTTTTCACCAAAATTCTCAGAAACATAATTCGAAAGCAAAGAAGATGCATCAATATTTCTGAAATCATCTCTGATTTTTTCTAGCTTTTTGAGTTCAAATTCTTCTTGACTAAAAAAAGCTTTATATATTACTTCATTCGAAAAAAGGAAATCATTAATATATATCTCATCAACATATTCTAACATCTGCTTGCTCATTACTGCAGTTCCTGCAAATATATCACAAAAAGATTTTCCACTACAATTTTCAGTAATTAGATTAGATATCCATTCAGCCAACTTATATTTGCTTCCTGTATAACGTCGATTCCAAATTTGATAAGCCATAGTCAATACCTCTGTTTAACAAAATGCTTATAATTAAGTGTATTTTATCATATTAATTGTACCATTAAACGGACAATGCTACAATTCTTCCGTCTTAAAGGTTGTATAACTCTCGTAATAGTAGCTGTGGTAGGCGTTCATGTATATGCACAGCCTTATTACATCAAAACTTCCCATTTGCCGTCTACTCTGCGGACATATTGTTACTCTTTCAGAGAGTTAATAATTCGCTTAATACTTCTGACGGACTTTCCTGTATGTTATGCAACCTCAGTTTGCTTAACACACAGGTCCTATTTTATTAAATCTAATACAGCAAGTTATTCCAAAGTGCCAATTTGGCACTTTGGGACTGTATAGCGGCACTTTGGGATTTTACAATTCTTCCGTCTTGAAGGTAGTATAACCCTCATAGTAGTAGCTGTGGTCGATGCCTTTCATATAGACTTCACGACTGTTTATTTCGTCTGTAAGCGCACCTTTTAGCAACACTTTGATTTCCACATCTTTAATCGGACTGCGTTCCATAGCGAGCAGATAATCTTCCTTATCCACCTTGCTCCAGTCAACAACCTTGCCGATTTCGTTTTTCAAGATATGGTCAAGCCAAATGCGGGTGCTGCGACCGTTACCCTCACGGAAAGGGTGGGCAATGTTCATCTCAACATATTTTTCGATTATTTCATCAAAGTTTGACTGCGGCATTTTGTCAATGTTATCAAGAGCCGCTTGCAAGTACATTAAAGGCGCAAAACGGAAATTGCCCTTTGCAATATTGACTGTTCTAAGCTCACCTGCGAAGTCGTAAATGTCCTCAAAGAGATATTTATGGATTGCCTGCAATGTAGAAAACTTGCCGACAGGAAGACTATCTAAAATGCCTTTTTCAAAAAGTTCCGCAGCCTTTTTCTTGCTTATGCGCTCTTCTTCACGGGCAAGGTCGGTAGAACTTGTCAGACCTAATTTATTTTCAAGTGCCATAGCGCACCTCCAAAATCAATTATAATATTTTTGATATTAAAACGATTGCAACGACAATAATTAAAATACCTACTAAAAATGTCATACAACCGGCAACCTTTAGGGATGATTTCTTATGATTAGCAGTCGGCTGAGAATATGTGTATGTAGGCGATTCCGGTTTATGTGCTTGTGCCGATTTTTGAGCCGGGCGAGGTTTGGTGGCTTTTGAATACAAAGCGAGAGGATCGGTTTGATTCATTATGCGTGAATAAAAATCATCAAGCCACACAGTATCGCTTGGTTCGCACATATTTTGCTCGGTGCAATCAGGTTCATGTGCTATTTGGTTTCTAACCCAACGGTAGTGTTTCAGTTGTTTTAAGTCGTCGTCCCAACCTCTTACAAGATAAGAACCACGGGGAGTATTTATCATTTCATCAATATAAGCAGATATGCGTCTATCATCATTCAATACTTCGCCGCATAGTTTTTCAAGATGTTTGTACGATTCAATAAATCCCATATTGCAAACTCCGAAACTTACTTGTCCGCCGCAACGCCGGATTTCATCCAAGCATCGACTTCGCTGACCTTGAATTTCCAAAGGCGTCCGATTTTTGCGGCGGGCATATTTCTTTTTTCTATCCAAGCGAGTATGGTGTCACGGCTGACTCCGAGGTATTCGCAAATTTCTTTCATTGAGTACCAGCGCTCAATGTTAGAATCCATTAAATTATCCTCACTTTCGGGTAGTTATATCTATACAATTTTAGTATAGCATATTTTAGTCTTAAAATCAAGGATTATTGCGGATTTATAAAGGAAAGACAAGAAAATATTATAAAAGCGGAACTGCTTTTGTTCCAGTTCCGCTTGGGAAAATTGGTTGTTTATTGGCAAAGAATGATCATTGTTTCTTCTGCCTATTCGGAAAGCTGCCCTCAAGCCATTCTTCAAACTCCGCAAGGGTGATTTTGCCGTCGGAGCATTCGTCGCGCTTTGTCATCGCTTGATATTTCCATTTCTTAAAATCGGGCTCTTTAATCTGCCTTACACGCACACGGGCAGCATAGCGCTTATAATACTTTTGATATAACGGAATGGAGGCATTGTCTGCCATTTTCTTTTTATAGTTTTCTTGTGCGGCTAAGTCCTGGCAGTTGCGGGTTTCGCCCTCGGCAATGCGGTCGCAGTAATTGGTGTCGTAGTTGCCCTTCATAATGAAATACTTACCGCAGCGTTTGCATTTACGCATTCCGATATCGGACTTCAACAACTGTATCAGTTCAAACTCAATTTGCTGTTCAATGCTTTCACAAATACAGGTTTCATACTCGTCGGCTTGCATTGCAGACAGGGCAATCATTTCCAGCATAGTAAAACCGAGCTTATCCAAATTCTTTTGAACGCTCGGAGAAACTTCCGAAGCGGCAGCCATTTTTATATCCAAATCAAAATCACTCTCTACACAGCCCTCAAGTACATTTTCCACCTGATGTTCTGCGTCAACAATGCTGATGCTATGCACAATCGTTCGCTTTTGCTCTGTCGGCAATCCGTGCTTACGGCAGTAGCCTGCAAATCTCGTTTTGTGGGTTATGCGATTGAAAAATCCGTCGCAAAAATTCTCGTCAAATGTCGCTTCGATTAAATGCAATAGATTATTTTGCATTTCTTTAAGGTAGTGATAATAGTCCGTCAACTCCTGCTTTGAGCAATGAAGCAGAATAGGCGGAAATTCCGCTGTAAACAGCGAAGCTTCTATCAATGGCTTAAAGCGTTTTTGCGTTTCGATTAAAGCCAAATAATAATACAATTTCTTTTCTTTTTCGGTCAGTAAAGATATATCAAGACTTGTCTCATCAGACAGGTCTTTTTTTGTGCGATTCAGGCATTCATTATACGCCAAATCAAAATCAGCATAGAGATAATTCAAAATCCCTTCGCCCGGTGAAAAAAAGACAGAAGCGGTGTTCATCGGTGAGATATAAGCTCTGCTGTCGCCCATAGGAAGAAAGTCAAATGCAGAGTTTATTTTTTGCGTTACAGCTCGCAAAAAAGCGAGCGTATCGGCAGTATCCTGCTTAATTTGAGCAAGTTCACCGTCCGATAAAACAAATTCTTTTTTGCCGATAACAGCCCAAGCAATCGCTTCTCGTTTATCGACTTCGATAGCGTTATACAACTCAAGAAGTTTTGAATAGTTGTATTCGTCGTTTACGGAAAGTACACAAGATTTTTCGTCGTTCGTTACGTGCCATCTGTTTGGAGCAAATCCAAAGGACACGGCACTGTATTTATCTTCTGTTTGGAGTATGTTTTCGCTCATTGCTAAGACCTCCGTTTTAGAAAATGAGAATTTTCGAATAATTAGCAAATCCATATCGCTACAAATAACATTATACAAAAGTATTGCCTTTGTGTCAATACACAGCTATAATAAATTTGCAAATCAAAATTATATAGTATTTGATTTTCTAAAATCGAATGACCGTCCGAATGGGATATGACTTTGCGATGATACGAGCAGGGCAACGCCGCTGAGATGGGGGCAGGGATAACAAAAACGACATTCGGGTAAAACGGCGAAAAGGCAACAGAAAGAACCCTCCATTCTATCTGTTGTCTCGTACATAGCTGTACATACCGTGCAGCTTTTTTCTCACAAAGGAGGTTAAGAAGATGAGAAAAACAGAATTGAAAGAGCTTTACAAGATGATGTTCCCGGACTATCCGGACATTGTTACAGTGGCTCAGCTTCAACAAATGCTCGGCGTAAGCCGACACTTGGCATACAACCTGATTAACAACGGATATATCTCCGGCGTTAAAATCGGAAACGCTTTTAAGATTCCGAAGGTCAATGTCATCAATTATGTTATGGAAGAAGGTGTGAAGAATGCAAGTTGAAAAGCTGAAAACAATTGATGCGGACACGCTGCTGTCAACGCCGATGAGAAAAACCTTATTTGTGGTTGACGGCTTGATACCGCAAGGACTAAGTGTGCTTTCGGGTTCAAGTAAAATCGGCAAGAGCTGGCTTATGCTTTGGCTCGGTATTCAAGTGGCGAGAGGACAACCCGTGTGGGAATTTGAAACACACAAGAGCGATGTGCTTTATCTCTGCTTGGAGGATACTTACGCACGAATACAAAGCCGCCTGTATCAAATCACAGACGAAGCCCCGCCCGAACTTCGTATTGCAACAACAAGTTTTCAAATCGGCAATGGCTTGGAACAGCAAATCGAACAGTATCTTTCCGACTTTCCGAAAACGAAGCTTGTCATTATCGACACCTTTCAAAAGGTGCGCGATTCCAAAAGCACCGGCGGAAAAAGCGGAATGTATGCAGGAGACTACGACGATGTATCGGCGCTGAAAAATATTTCGGATAAGTACGGCATTGCCGTTATGGTTGTTCATCACGTCAGGAAACTGAAAGATGTCAGCGACCCATTCAACGAGGTGTCGGGTTCAACCGGTATCACAGGTGCGGCAGATACGAATTTTGTTTTGAAGCGCAGCCGTGCCAACGAAACAGGAACGATGCTTGCCACTGGTCGAGATATTGCATATCAGGAGCTGACCTTGAAGTTTGACAACCGCAGTCACTTGTGGGAGTTGGTCGAGCGAAAGGATATGGAGGATATTCACCGTGAAGAAATACCGAAGTTTATTTTCCGGCTGGTTGATTATATTTCGGAAGTAAAAGAATGGCGAGGCACGGCAACGCAACTTATAACGCAGGTGAACGAAACCGAGATTACGCCAAATGTTGTGACCAAAATGCTTGCTCGATTTTCTTCGGAAGTTTTTCAGCCGCAAGACATCGAGTACAAAACAAAACGCACCGGCACAAGCCGACTGATTTACTTAAAAAAGAATGACGGCAATGACGGTGATGACAATAAATCTGCTATATAGGAAAAAGCCGTCACAGCTGTCACTATCGTCACTTTTTGAAAAAGTGGATATAAGGCTATACAGGTAATGCCAATCCGTAAGGATAGCGAGCATAGGTTTTGTGTTGCCTTTGAAACCCACAAAACCGGCGGCAAATTGCCGAAAGGGACTTGCCGCCCCTGTAACCCCGATTTTTAGGAGAAAGGAATGAAAATATATGAGACAAAGAACAACCGCAATCAATATCCGAGTGACTGAGGGAGAGAAAAGAAAAATGGAAACTGCCGCTAAAAAATGCGGACTTTCGCTCTCTGCTTACCTTAGAAAGCTTGGTATTGGCAAGGAGGTTCAGGCAACCTTGCCACAGGAATTTTACGAAGCTTACCGAGGTTTAACTGTGCTTCGTGACAACTTTAAGTCGCTGCCCAACGACAGAATCAGCGATGGATTTGATTATGTCGTAAGCAAATTATTGAAGGCTTACCACACAATCGGTGAGCCGGAAAGCGCAAGTGATTCGCCGTGGCAGTAACAAAAATATGGGCTGTAACAGACAGCATCAACCGTGTTTTGAGCTATGCGGCGAATCCGGACAAGACGATTTACAGCGATATTTGCAAGGCACTTCACTACGCAAGCGACGAGCGAAAAACCGTAATCGGTGAAGAAAAAGCAATGTATGTTACAGGCGTAAACTGCACCGCAGAAACAGCTTTTGCCGAGATGAATGCGGTGCAGGAACGCTTTGATAAGACGGTCGGCAATGTGGCTTATCACGCATATCAGAGCTTTAAGACAGGCGAAGTCACACCGCAACTTGCTCACAAGCTGGGCGTTGAAATTGCCAAAAGAATGTGGGGCGATCAGTACCAAGTGCTGGTCGCTACGCACTTTAACACCGGCACATATCACAATCATTTGGTCGTCAATTCGGTGAATATGTGGAATGGTAAGAAGTTTAACTGCAACGAGGGTGCATACTGGAAACTGCGCAGTATTTCCGATGAACTTTGCAAAGAAAACGGTCTGACGGTTATTAAAAATCCTAAAGGAAAGACGCCACGCAAGCTGTACTTTGCAGAAAAGAACGGCGAGCCTACTCGTTACAATTTAATGCGTAAGGCGATAGATAAAGCTCTTACGATGAGTACAAATCCCAAAGCTTTTACCTATGTTATGAAACAGCTCGGATATGTAATCGACCTTAACCCATATCATAAGTACGCCACCATTCGCTCTGTCAACAGCAAAAAAGTGACTCGTTTGTACCGCTTGGGAGAAGCCTATGACCGTGACGCAATCTATGACCGAATGAAAGATACTCTGCGAAACAACCCGCAGGAAGCTTACCGCTTATACTATGAGTTTACCGAAAAAAAGAGCTTCGGTGTAACAATTCAAAAGGCGCATTTTGTTAAAGGCAACTTAAAAACCGCCAAAAAGATTACGGGTCTTAAAGCGTTGTATTTCAGATATTTGTATCTGCTCGGCGTGCTTCCGAAGAATAAAAAGCATAAGCCGTTATCGCCTGAAATGCGTGAGGCTTGCCGTTGGCTTGACCGACACACCGCACAGGTACAGCTCATTTGCGACAATCACTTAACCGATATTTCCTCTGTGGAAGCATTTATAAAAAACACAGATTCGGAAATTAATCTCATATCAGATTACCGCAAAATGATCTACCGAGATATTGATTCTTGCCACGATCCCGACGAAAAAGCGAAGCTTGTTGCCAAGCGAAATGACTGCACAAAGGCTCTGGCTCAACTACGAAAGGACAAGAAAACAGCGGCAAGGATTATAGAGGATAACCCCAAAATCAAAGAAAACATTCTCATTGAGGAGAATATGCGAAGCCGATATTTAGGACTTAATAAATCAAGAAAGAGAGGATACGAACGATGACAAAACGAAAATCAGATTTTACTTTACCGACTCTGGATGACCTATTTACAACGCAGGCAGAGCGTGACGACGCAAAGCTTGAGCGTATAAAGAACATACCTCTTGACAAGCTTCACCCTTTTAAGAATCATCCCTTTAAGATATTGAATAACGAAGAAATGGAGCGAATGATTGAAAGTATACGCAAGGTAGGAACGATAACTCCGGCACTTGCAAGACCGCTGCCTGACGGCGGATACGAGCTTATTTCGGGGCATAGAAGGCTTGCGGCGTGTCAGGTACTCGGAATTGAAACCATGCCGGTTATCGTCCGTGAAATGTCAGATGATGAAGCAGTAATCGCAATGGTGGACGCAAATCTGCAAAGAGAAACAATACGGCCAAGCGAAAAAGCGTTTGCCTACAAGATGAAGTTAGACGCCATAAAACATCAAGGTGTTACTTCTCGCCAACTTGGCGAGAAGTTATTGAGTGTAACACAAGTGAGCAAAGACAGCGACGATAGTGAGCGACAAATCCAACGCTATATCCGCTTAACTTACTTAATTCCCGAACTGCTTTCAATGGTAGATGATAATAAAATCGCTTTCAACCCTGCGGTGGAAATCTCGTACTTGGAACAATCCGAACAACGGGTGTTACTCGACGCTATGGAGCTGAATGACTGCACACCGTCACACGCACAGAGTATCAGGCTGAAGAAAATGTCACAGGACGGCTTGCTTACCGCCGATGCTGTCTATGCTGTTTTATCAGAAGAAAAACCAAATCAAAGGGAACAAATCAAGCTGCCTCGTGATGAGCTTCGCAAATACTTTCCGCAGAATTACAGCGATGAGCAAATCAAACGAGATATTCTGAAAGGCTTGGAGCTTTTGAAACGCCAACGAGAACGCAACAGAGACGCCCGTTAATTCGAACCAAAGTGTACAGCGAGTGACTTTTGCAGAATGGAAAGAACTATGCCGGCAAGCTATAATAGGCTTGTCGGTGTAGGTCTTTCCTGTGATGTACAATGAAAGGAGTTAAAAACAATGGTATCAGGACACCTACAAGTTAAAAAGGGTTTTTATTATGTAGTGCTGAGCTACTATAACAACAACGGAAAACGCCGTGTGAAATACTTTTCCACGGGACTGCCCGAAAAGGGCAACAAACGCAAAGCCGAAGCTGAGCTTGCACGAATCAGAAGTGAATTTGTACCGCCGCAGGAAGTCGGCGAGCTTGCTTCCGATATGCCGTTTGCAGACTATCTGCTCGAATGGCTGGACATCGTCAAGGTGCGTGTTAAGGCAACCACATTCAGTTCTTATGAGCAAATGGTGAAATCGGTGATTGAGCCGTATTTCCGAAAGAAAGCGGTAACGCTTCAGGGTTTGGAGGCAAGACACATTCAGCAATTCTATTCCGAAAAGCTGAAAACAGTCAAGCCAAACTCGGTCATTCACTATCACGCTGTTATTCATCAGGCGCTGAAGTACGCAATGAAAACCGACCTTGTTACGCAGAATGTGGCAATGAAGGTAGACCGCCCGAAAAAGAATGATTATCAGCCTGTATTCCTTGATGCAGAAGAACTGCAACATTTATTTGAAGTAGTCAAAGGGACAAGGCTGGAACTTCCTGTTTTAGTCGCCGCTTTCTACGGATTGCGTCGTGGCGAGGTCTGCGGACTGAAATGGGACGCCATCGACTTTGAGCGTGGCACAATCACTATAAGGCACACGGTCACATCTCTGCAAGTGGACGGAAAAACAAAAATGTACGCACAGGACTCTGCAAAAACAAAATCCAGTATGCGTACACTTCCGCTTGTCGGCAGCTTTGCGGAGTATTTCAAAGAAGTAAAAGCGGCACAAGAGGTCAACAAGAAGATCTGCGGTAATTGCTACAACTACGAATATGACGGATATGTCTTTGTAGACGAGCTTGGTGATTTAATGCGACCGGATTATCTGACAAGCTATTTCCCACAGTATATCCAAAAGCACGGCTGTAAAAGAATGCGTTTTCACGATTTAAGGCACAGTTGTGCAAGCCTGCTTCTTGCAAACGGCGTACCGCTGAAACAAATTCAGGAGTGGCTGGGACACAGCGATTTTTCCACCACCGCTAATATCTATGCCCACCTTGACTACACTTCAAAACTGTCGTCGGCAAAGGCAATGGTCAGCGGAATGGCGCTTCCCGAATCGGTGAATTTCGGCAGTAAATGGAGCGAAATTTCAGACGATGGCGGAAAGAACTGATTTTTACGGTTCGAATACGCCAAAATGCCGAAAATCGCCTTGTTCTTTCCAAAAAACAGGCTGTTCTTTCCATAGTTTTGAGCCCAATTTGAGCAAACGAGCAAAAAAGAAAAGTCCAGAAAACCCGCTTGTTTACTGGACTTTTTGGCGGAGAGTTAGGGATTCGAACCCTAGGTTCCTTTTGGGAACACAGCATTTCGAGTGCTGTACCTTCGACCACTCGGACAACTCTCCGTGTATGTAATTCCGCATTTCTTCCAAAAATTTTTGGAAAGAACTGACGGAAAGAACAACAAAATATTTAATTTTCGAACCGAAGAAAACCCCTGATTTTACGGGCTTTTTTAGCGGAGCAAACAACCAACTCTACAAAAAATTTCGAGTCGTTCTCGTTATGACCACTTCGATACGTCTCCTTAATAATGCCATAAAATTATATCATACAAGAGAAATGGTGTCAAGAGGTGGTTTTTCAAATAAAAATTTTCGCTAGAAAATAATTAATTAAAGTAGTAATGATTACTAGGTTTTTGTTGACAAATGGTAATTACTCTGATATAATAAATATATTATAAATAATTTTTGGAGGGGTTTTATGTCGGGCGGAGGTAGACTTTTGACACTTGACTTGCATGGCTGTACGGTGGAACAAGCACGAAAAAAGGTATCTCATGCGATTGCTGCACTAAGCCCACAGTATGAAGGTATTTATGTAATACATGGAAGTAACAATGGCACATCTCTTTTAAATTATATTAGAAACGGTGTAAAATCTCCGAAGATAGATTATATAACACCATCATTGACAAATCCAGGTGCGACAACAATATATATAAAAAGATAGTTCATAATTTTAGGCATGAAGTAATAAGGAGGGTAAAAATGAGGATTCAAGAATCAGGCGAAGACTATTTGGAAACTATTTTAATTTTGAAAAACAGAAAAGGATATGTTCGTTCTGTTGATATAGCTAATGAGCTTGGATACTCTAAGCCCAGTGTAAGCAGAGCGATGGGAATCCTTAAAGAAGCGGGATATATTACAGTTGAATCAGGGGGAAGTATCTGCCTTACTGAAAAGGGGCAGCAAAAGGCTGAGGCTGTGTATGAAAGGCACCTTACTATTACCAATTATTTGCACAGAGTGTTGGATGTACCTTCAGATATTGCTGCAAAGGACGCGTGCAGGATAGAACATATTATTAGTGAAGAAACTTTTGATGCTATTAAAAATGCTGTAAAATAATTAGCAAATAAATCAACATAATTAACAATAAAAATCCCCTTATAGAGGGGATTTTTAGATTTTTACTATTTAATATCTCTTTTTATAAAGCTTTCATAGCCGGTGTAAACCATGCATACTAGCAAAACAGCTATGTATATTAGTGAAAAGTTTAAGCTTGTTATTTGTCCGACGTTATCATAATATCCACTCATTTCTTCTGTTAAAGACGAATATGGGAAGAACTTATCTTCGAGATAAAGGTTTGCAAATGGAATGAATTTTCTCCACTCACCCTTTGAAATAAAATAAAGCATTTGTGATGAAGAAATTATAAGTCCGCCAAAGAAGCCGGCAATTGATATACCCACAGATGCCGAGGTGTTTCTAGTTACGGTTGAAAGCATCATTGCAAACATCATAAAGACAAATACATCAATTCCCTTAATAAGTACTAGTAAAAATGTATGCAGATAGAAATTTAGTTCATATGCCTTACCATTAACAGCTCCAATATATGGGGTTATTGTATATTCGCTGAATAGTGCTTGATTTGTTATTATTATAGTAATATACATGATTATTAATGAAAATAAAGCAAAGGTAGTTAGCGATAATATTTTTGCGGTATAGATTTTGTGCCTTTTTAATGGTGAAATTATTAAGGATTTTATTGAGCCTGTTGAAACCTCAGATGAAATTGTAGAGCCTGCTAGAATAATCATTAAAATAGAAACGAAAAATCCCGAAAAGCTAATAAATATAGATATTATTTGGCTGGAAACACCTGAATCATCATTTTTACTCTGTGTTAAATATGCACCTGATTTTATATAATGCTCTTGTACTGCTATTTTATTGATTAATTCTTCACGCTCATCATGTGTTAAAGGTCTGTCATTTTCATCGCTTTGGTTATTTAGCAAGCTGATTTTATTTGATTTTAGCTTTTCTATGCTGTTGTTTAAATATGTACTAATTTCTCCGTTTTGATTATATTGTCGTTTCAGCTCATTGCTTTCAAGCTGAATTTCAGCCATTTCCTTAGAAATATCTTTATTGCTCTTAATTTCAGCGTCTTGATAATCAAGGTAGAGATTAAGTGCAGCGGCTTTATCCTCTTTATATTTGTTTAAAACCTTTAAATCTTTTTCGCTAGAGGCCTTAACTTCCTTTAAAGTAGCTTCATACTCTTCTTTTTCATAGCCTTCATTAACTTTTTCAAAATATTTGATTTCTGCTGCTGCGTATGAATAATTCCTCATAACTGAATCTATCCATAAATTAGTATAGATATTAAGATTGTTTTCAATTGCATAGTCAAGGTAGGTGATTTCCCCTTCAATATTTATTAGCTGGTTATACAGCTTAAATTTCGAGACTTCATCTTCATTTTCACCATTTTCAATGCCCTCTATCTGTGATTTAATGCCGTCAAGTTCAATTTCATAGGCTTTTTTTCTTTCCTCTAGCATCGACATATCACTTGAATTCATAGTGTTATAATCATTGCTGTTATAATATTCTAGTTCTACTTTAAATAATATTCCTATCCCAATTACTGAAATAATCATGACAGCAAGGAGAATAATTGTGATTATCTTACGGGAAAGCTTAGTCATTTCATTTAAATATAATCCGAAAAACTTATTCAATTGCTCCACCTCCTCCGGTGATGTTTATAAATGCGTCTTCTAATGAAACTTCATTTCTCTTGATTTCAGTATAATGCACCATGTTTTGCGCTAAAAGGAAATTGATATTTGTAATAAGCTCATCATCAGCTTCAATTTCTACATACTCGTCTTTAACTGATAGTATTTTTTCCTTGTATTGAGTGCTAAGTACATCTTCAATCTTTTTTGTTTCCTTGGAGAATATTTTATATATGACCTTTCCGGAAACCTCATGCAGCAAATCGTCAATCTTTTTTACACCAATTAGCTTTCCGTTATTAATTATACCTACTCTGTCACACATTAGCTCCATCTCTGAAAGCATATGACTCGAAACGAAAACGGCAATATTTTCCTCGTGAGCCAGTTTTCTTAAAATATCACGCATTTCTTTAATTCCTGCCGGGTCAAGCCCGTTTGTTGGTTCATCAAGAATAAGCACTTTAGGCTTATGCACCATAGCTTGAGCAAGTCCAAGTCTTTGCTTCATTCCTAGAGAATAAGTTTTTACTTTGTTTTTAATGCGTTTTTGCAGTCTAACAAGCTCAACGACTTCGTTTATACGTTCTTCACTTACATTATCATGGAGTCGTGCATACATTTTTAGATTTGTATATCCGCTCAGTGTTTTATACATTTCGGGGTTTTCTACAATTCCGCCCAGCCTTGCCATAACCTTTTCATAGTCTTTTTTTAGCTCATATCCGTCAACGGTTATCTTTCCGCTATCTGCCTGTAAAAAACCCATTACTATCTTTATAGTAGTGGTTTTTCCTGCTCCATTTGGCCCTAAAAATCCGAAAACCTCACCACTATATACTTCAAAAGATATATCATCAAGTATTTTCTTTTTGCCAAAGCATTTGTTTAAATGCTCAATTTTCAATATAGCGTCCATTTTATCCCCCTTAATACGCATAAATGTAAGTATCGTTATACATATTTCCATTTGTAGCGTTATTTAAATAATCTGCGCTCATAAATGATAAGTAATATACTACCTTCCACTCACCGTTTTCCTTTATAAAATTGATTGAATCATTGTATGTATCAACAAAGGAGCTTTTTATACCCTCACTATTAATATAATCAATCGTGTTTTCTACTTCCATATCTATCTTAACGCTGTTTCCATCGAAGATGAAATTATATGACTTAATATTTTTATCAGCATTAATAATTCTTATATTCATTTCGTTTGATGTGGTTAAGTTTGAAACAAGATCACTTACTGATATATTTATGTAGTCTTTGGGATAATAAGCATCAAGCTCAGCCTTTACCTTTTTTTCGTAGTCTTGAATCTGCTTATCAGTGATTTTTTTTGTATTGTCCTGTAATTCCTCAGGTAATTCCATGAGTTCGCTGTATTTGTTTATAAATTCCTCTGACAAGCTTTTTAGCTTTGGTTTTTGTGCATTGTTATTAATTGAAACAGCTACTAAATAAATAATAACTCCAATTAAAACAATCGCGGACAATAATGCTCCTTTATTGATTTTCTTTAGAAAATGCATAGCTTTCCTCCTTTTTATAGGTTTATTAATTACTTTTAATATTAAACTTAAATATGCATTTAAACATATCTCCGTCAATTTTTACGCTAAATTCCCCACCACAAAGCTCTGTAAAGGTTTTAGCAATAGATAGTCCTAGTCCACTGCCTTCGCTTGTTCTCGCTTCATCACCCCTTGTAAATCTTTCTACAATTTCATCTTCTGAAAAATTCATTTCATAGCTTGCAATATTTAAAAATTCAGCTATTGCCATATCGTTTTCCTCAAAAAGCTTTATATATATTCTAGTATTTTCCATAGAATATTTAAGAGCATTGTCAATTACGTTGAAAATTGCTCTGTAAAGCCTTTTTCCATCGGCTGAAATAAGAATGTTAGAGGAAGGTATTGTTGTTTTTATAATTCTCCCGCTTTTCTCTATTTTATCAGAAATATCTGCTAAGGTTTGCTCTATTAAAGTATTAAGGCTTATTGTTTCAAAGTTTAATACTATATCACCACTTGAGCTTTTAGAAAGCTCAAATAAATCGGATATTATATTCTTAAGCCTATGTGCCTTTGTACGCAGAATTGCCACATATCCCCTTTGTTCATCTGAAAGGCTTTCGTCATCATCTAGCAGCTCTATATAGCTTATTATCGAGGTAAGGGGAGTCTTTAAATCATGTGAAACATTAGTAATAAGCTCTGTTTTCATTCTTTCGGAAACCGTTGCTCTTTTTACGGCTTTATCAATTCCTTCGCTGATATTTTCTAAATCATCAGCTATTTGCTCTAAATCTTTGTTTTTAAAAGGAGGCAGTTTGTAGCTTAAATTCCCCTTGCGAATTTCAGAAATTGCTGTATTTATTTCATCAAGTCCACTTAATTTTTTATAGCTGTAAGCCAATAGCACAAAACCATTACCTACACTTAAAATAAATGAAACTATGAAAAGTGCTTCTGTACTATAAATGCTATGAACAACTAATATAGCAAAAAAATCAAATATAACCAAGACGATGCTTGTTATAATTAAGCTTGTTTTAGTTCTTGCTTTAGAAATTAATCTTACAGGGTATGATATGATTTTTTTACCGTAGTATAAAACTTTTTTAACATAACAAAAAGCCTTATATATAAGTGTGTAGGTAAAGGCTTGATTAAGCTTAACTCTTTTTGATAAAGAACTAAAAAACCATAAGGTGAGCGTAGATATTAGGACAGAAGCTGCAGCTAAAATAGTATTTTTTATATCAACTGATGAATTTGGTAAAATAAAGCCTTCATAAAAGTCAACTAGTATTGATACTATAAAAAACATAGCAATAGCGTAGATTGCGATAAAAATATCATTGTAAATCCTGTTGAAAAAATGGATTATAATTTCCCCTCCAACAGATTTTCTACCTGCCAGCAAGCAAGCTACAATTACACTTATTAGCAGCATTATAATTGCTATAATTCCAATGTAAAAAGAATTTTTTCCCTCTTCAATTTCTGCTGAATTTTCATATTTTAAATTTTCAATAAGCTTGTCAGTATAGGAGATTAAATAAAAAGTATCGTTTTCTTCGATATTATCGTTTAAATCATCTATAATGTAGTATCCAATATGGACGTCTGGGCTTTCTTCAAGGGCATAAATATTTTTAAAATTAGGAGTTAATGAATCTGATTTTATAACATTTTTATCATTATCTAAAATAAAATATCTATATCCCTTTTCAAGATACCTGTTAATATTTAGTTGATAGGTTTGCTTAGTGCTTGCATCCTTTGCCGTATCAGCAGCTTTAATGTCACGATATACGCTATTAAAATTTGCATAAGTATTTATAACTGCCTCGTCATTAAATACATAAGGGTATATCTTGTCAATTTTAGTTATAGTAAACAGTATTAAAAAAACACTTGCTGACATAATAAAAAAGTTTATCAGCTTAACTGTCCAATGAAAAACATTAACCTTCGATTTTATAGCCAATTCCCCACACCACCTTTAAATAATCAGGTTCTCTAGGGTTTATTTCAATTTTTTCACGGATTCGTCTAATATGTACCATAACGGTATTTTCTACTGCAAAGCTATTCTCATTCCAAACACGTGTATAAATTTCTTCAGCAGAAAACACTCTGTTTTTATTTTCCATCAAAAGCTTTAAAATATTATATTCAGTTGCTGTTAGCTTAACAGGCTCACCGTTTACAATCACATTTTTCGCTTTTTTATTAAGGCTCAAACCTCTTATGGTAATGAAATCATCTGAAGAATCAGCATCCTTATTACTGCCAAGCACCTTATACCTCCTTAAATGAGATTTTACACGTGCCGCAAGCTCAAGGGGATTGTATGGCTTTGTGATATAATCATCAGCACCAATTGAAAGACCTAGAATTTTATCGCTATCTTCACCCTTTGCTGAAAGAATAATTATAGGAATATTGTTTTTCTCCCTAATTTTCATTGTAGCAGAAAGGCCATCAAGCCTTGGCATCATAATGTCTATTATAATTAAATCAATTTCAAAAGATGTAAGAATGTCCAAAGCCTCAATGCCATTATATGCAGTAAAGACGCAGTATCCTTCCTTTTCCATCAGCTTTGCTATTGCGTGTACTATTTCTTTATCATCATCAGCGATAAGAATGTTGCTTCTTTTCAAAACAAACCTCCGTAAATTTTTGAAATAAACCTAAATAGCTGTAAATATAGTATGTGCTATATTTCTTAAATAAAGGTGGTGACAAATCTTAAAATAATCTTAAGCTTATAGGTTTATGCAAAATGTATTTGTGTTCTAACTGTATTATATACTATAACACAATTAAATCAATTTGTAAAGGGGGTAAAAGCTATTTTAATCATTTTGTAATATTTTATATTTTAAGTTCGCTTACAGAGCTTAAACGTCTGGCGAAAATTAATTTAATTATCATGTATAAAGCTGTAAAAATGCATATGTAAATTAAGTATTGCAAAAAACGAATAAATCATGTATAATGTATTAGATATTTTCATGTAAATATGTTAGGTGTAAAGATGCTTTTTGATGAAGAAATTATGCTAAGAGCTATTGATTTAGCAAAACTAGCGGCGAAAGAAGATGAAATTCCAGTTGGTGCAGTAGTTGTAGATAGTTTTGGAAGAATTATTGGAGAAGGCTATAATCAAAGGCAAACTAAAAACTCCCCTACTGCTCATGCTGAAATTATTGCATTAGAAAAAGCCGCCAAAGCTTTAAAAAGCTGGCGACTTAGTGAATGTACCTTATATGTTACTCTCGAGCCTTGCCCTATGTGTGCAGGTGCAATCATAAATTCCCGTGTAAAAAGGGTTGTCTATGGTGCTTTTGATGAAAAGGGCGGTGCTTGTTCATCGGTTATTAATTTATTTGAGCAGGGCTTTAATCACAAGCCGCTTATACGGGGTGGAATTTTAGAAAAACAATGCTCAGTATTATTATCTGAATATTTTAAGGATCTAAGGTCTAAAAAGTGTTAAATCCCGTCAAAATGATAGTATCCGTCTTTCTTTTTAAAGGACCAGCTCACTATCGATTTGATGATAAATAAAGCACTTGTTAAGGTAGCGGTTACAAATAAAAATTTCCCTAAAGATTTCATATTTTCTTCCTTTCGCATAAAATTTAATTGGTTAATAATGAAGTCACACAAAGTTAATAACTTGTTTCATATATTAAGAATAAAATTACAGCTTTTCATAAAAATAAGGAGGTATAATGGATAGGTATAAAAAGCTTGCCTCTAACACAATTGTGTTAGCTATTGGGCAATTTAGCTCAAAAGTACTTTCTTATATCCTCATCATCCTTTATACAAGGGCTGAGTGGCTGGAAACTGCTGATATGTCCAGTGCCACTAATATAACAAATACAGCAAATTTGCTAATGTCGATAGTGACAATTTCTATTGGCGAGGCTGTTATCCGTTTCGGGCTTGAAAAAAAAATAAATGGCACTCAGGTATTTTCGATAGGTGTATTNACTGCTATTTTTGGATTTTTAGTNCTTGCACCATTTATGCCTCTTATCAGCCGGTTAATGAACCAGCTTAATGGAAGCAGCGGAAATGGTGTACTAATATATATATTTATAATCACAAGCTCTTTAAGGACAATATGTGGCTTTTACGTGCGTTCCCGTGGGAATGTCAAGCTATATGCACTTGATGGTATTATTACCACATTTACGCTATTAATATTCGGCGTTATATTTATGGGTGTATTTAAATTAAAGGCTGTCGGATACATCATATCTATTATAGCATCGGATTTTTTATCCATAGTATTTCTTTTTTATATGGCAAATCTACATAAAAGACTTATTGTTGTAGGCATAGATAAAGAGCTTAGGCGTTCTATGATAAAATATTCGCTACCGCTTACACCGAGCCTTGTTGCGTGGTGGCTTGCTACAAGTGCAAATGGATATTTTGTAACAAATATGATTAGTCGTGAGGCTAATGGACTTTATTCAGCCGCCTCAAAGCTGCCGGGGATAATAGTTATTATTTCGGGTATCGTATCACAGGCATGGCAGATGTCGGCTGTAACAGAAAGAAATTCACGCACGGTAGCAAATTTTTATACAAATGTTTTTAATATATATCAAGGTGTGGTTTATGTAGTTGCTTCGAGCATGCTGTTGTTTAATAAGCAGCTTACCGGATTTTTCGGGTCAAACTATTCCGACGCTTATAAATATACTCCCTTTATTATAGTAGGAGTAATGTTTTCCTGTTTTTCAACTTTTTTAAATTCAATCTATTTAGCTGATAAAAAGTCAGGGAAATCATTTTTAACAGCCTTTATNGGCTCTATGCTTAATATTATTTTAAGCTATGTGCTTGTTCCTATCATTGGTGTTTATGGAGCTACAATAGGCTCTATGGTAAACTTCGGTGTAGTGTTTCTAATCCGTGCAATCGATACTCAAAAAATTGTATTAATTACATATAATAAGCTGAAAATAGGCTTAAATATTGGATTTATATTCATTATGGCTCTGCTTATTATATTTGAAAAGCCTTATTCCTTTATAATTCGAGCTGTTTTATTTGTTTTAATTGTTGCTATGAACTTTAAAACCTGCATGGCAGGAGTTATGAAGGTTATTAGCAAAAAGAGATGATTACATTAGTTTTTTTATAAGATTTTCGCTGTTTTTAACAAGGCTTAAAAGTGCTGTTCCCTGTTTTTTATAATCTTCTTCAATTTTTATTGTGGTAATTGTCTGTTCATCAACCGGAGAATCGGATATAGCTTGATTTGCTGTACCTTCTGCTATTTGCATAGCTGCAAGCGTAATATGTGAAGAAAAGTCTTGTGAGATACCAAACATTTTATCATCATTTTTAGGGCTTGCCTTATGCGTCATTCTAAATGAATTATACACAGCAAGCGTGAGATAATTTGCTATGCTTTGTGTAAGCTTATGATTTTTAAGTTTTATTAAAAAGGTAAAAATCAGCTCAATTGAATTTGTAATAAGCTTTTTATTAAGAGTTACTGTCAATGCAGAAAGGTCTGTTACACCCTTTTCACTTGAAGATATTTCAGGCAAATTGCTCTCTGAAATACGTTCGCCACTGCTGACGGGGGAACGTCCTAGTAAATAATCAGTTGATACATCGTAAAAATCTGCCGCACGAATTATGAACTTTAACCCCGGCTCTCTCTTCCCTTTTTCATAGTGGGAAAGCAGTGCTTGTGCCACACCAAGCTCTTGAGCAACGAATTTTTGGCTAAGTCCTCTTTCCTTGCGTAAGAGCGATAAAATCCTAGGAAAATCTGTATTCATCTATATAACCCCTTTTATTTTATTATCGATAAGTATATTATATATAAAATTAAACAAAAAGTAAAGCGTTATTTTACACAAATCGCACGACACTAAGNATTATGATTTTACATTTTATTACTGAATATTTTAGGNAAAAATGCTTAATTAAAAGGAGATGCTATGAAAAATTATCGTCTAAGCTTAATAAGACATGGTTATACACAGGGTAATATTGAGGGNAAATATATCGGGAGGACAGACCTGCCTCTTTGCGATGAGGGAGAGGGGGCAATAGCTTCCTTATCAGCTTCCGAGCTATATCCNCGAGTGCAAAAGGTGTATACTAGTCCTTTAAAAAGATGTACTCAAACTGCTGAAATAATTTATCCCAATAATTTAATTAAAAGAATTGACAAGATGCGTGAATGTGATTTCGGTGACTTTGAGGGAAAAACTCCGGACGAATTAGCTCATTTACCAGAGTATGAAGAGTGGCTTAAGGGCGGATATGCATCATCTCCTCCGAATGGTGAAAACTATGGTGATTTTACTTTGAGATGCTTAGAAGGTTTAGATGAAATTTTTCACGATATGATGAATAATGAAGTAACTGATGCTGCTGTCGTTACACATTCAGGTGTTATAATGAACTTGCTTTCCAGCCATGGCTTGCCAAAGGGAAGGCCTGTTGATTTTGCTACTAAGCAAGGAGAGGGATTTCAAATTATTCTAACTACATTTTTATGGCAAAAAGGAAATACATTTGAAATAGCAGGAAAACTTTTTTAAAATCTTTAATATACATTTGTTTTTTGTTAAAATACTATGGATTAGCTTGTTTTTCGCTATAAAAAACTATTTTTAACTCATTGACCTATAATTATATAAATGATAAAATACAAATAATAACAAATTTGATTATTTGAAAAGGCGGTAGGCTTTATGGATGTTAAAAATAATAAGGATAAAGAAATTTGCCAGAACTGTGGTTATCCGATTGAAGAATGTATTTGCAATGAAACTTTTTTGCCTGAAAATGCAAATGNTCGTATCGATGAATCCTTAANTANAGACGAAAGNGGAGAACAAGATATTGCTAATGTTATTGATAAGTATCTAAGCAGTGAAACCAGTAGCGATGAAAAGCCGAATTTAAAGCGTGAAGAACAAATAAAGGCAGCTGAAAAAACTGAAAAAGAAAAATATCCGACGGTTTTATTCCCCAGTGATAAAAAAACATCAAAAATAAAGGTGGTGCTTTCTCATTTATCATGTTTTATACTCTCTATTGTGCTAGTAGCAATGCTGACATTGGCTACTATGTGGACAGCATTAAGGTATTCTATTGAGAATAAGGCTATACATACGGCAGTAATGCAGGTGGATATGGGCAGTATAAGTCTTGATGATGGCAATGACACGGTGATTAATGAGATTTACGATGGAGTGGTGTATAACTTGCCTGTGGATATTGAAATTGATAAGAATTCAATAGCCGATTTTCTTAATGAAGAAGTTGTGAAGGGTTTTATCACGCAAAAGCTAATTAATTATACGGATTATTTTAAAGGCGAAAGCTATGATGCAGGTGTAAAATCACGTGAGATAGTGGAATTTATTAAAGAAAATGAGGAGCTTTTGTATAGCTATATAAATTATAGGCCAACTTCACACGATTATTTAAGGATTGAAGAAGGTTTAACAGAGGCGGAATTTGAAAAAAGATTATCTCTGTCATCTGTCCAAAGAAGCTTGGATCTAAACCTTGAGCCGATAAGGGGATTTTTGAGTAAATATGTTTTAATTGTTTTATGCGTTATTATTATTGTATTAATTATTTCTATGGCAATAATCAATAAAGAGAATATTTCAGTTTTTTTTGCATATTTAGGCTCTGTTTTTATGGTAGAGGGATTTTCACTTGTAGTAACTATATTTACTGCCGGTATAGTGTTTTCAATATCTAAAACGAGTTTTAGCTGGATTAAGGCATTTATTTCTGCACCTGAAAAAACAGTGCAGAATATGGGAGTTATATTTTTAGCCCTAGGCATTATCTTAATAGCGGCGGCGATTTTCATTAGAAAAAAGATTAAAATTTCTGCTGTGAAGAATAAGAATTAAAGTTATATATAATAAAAACCTCATTCACAAAAGCTGAATGAGGTTGATTTTTTATTTAATTTTCTTTTTTAGCTTTGAAATTACAAGATATGCTAAAGGCGTACCTGCCAAAGCTTCTATAAAAAATTTTGCAATGTAAAGTGATATTATCATTGTAAAAAGCTCATTTATAGGCAGTTCTCCCGCAAAGGCAATAATGGTGAATACAATAGTATCAAGTGCATGACCAATGGCAGAGCTGCCAATAGTCCTCATCCATAGGTGGTTTCCTTTAGTCCATTCCTTTATTTTATCCATAAAGAAGGCGTTTGATATTTCTCCTACTAAAAAAGCAGCAAATGATGCGACTAAAATTCGTGGTGCATAATTAAATACAGTTGAATAAGCATTAGCTATATCTGCATTTGAGTCAGGAAACGGCAGCAATGTACCAAGATAAGTACAAATCACTAAAAAGGCATTGCAAATAAATGTAAGAAAAATAACTTTTTTAGCTTTTTTAAAGCCCCATATCTCCGTCAAAACATCACCCAGCATATAAGCAAAAGGAAATGTTATTGTACCTGCGTCAAAAAGCGTTATCCCTCCTAGCTTAAGCACCTTTACCGCCATAATATTTGACGTTAAGTAGCAAGCAGTCATCAGACACGCAATTATTACCAGTGGCTCAAGTTTTGTATTACTTTGGGGTATAGCTAAGCCGTTCTGGTTTTTTGCAGGGTTTTCCAGTACCTGTTTGTTCATTTTAAAACAACCTTTCTATTAAAATATGCAGTAAAACTGCTATGTTATTATACTACAAAACTAGAATAAGTGCAATATTAGTAGGAGAAAAGTAAAATTTTTTTAAACTAGTATTTTTAATAAAAAGGCTAGCTAAAATTAAAGAATATTTGTATAAAAACATTATTGACTTAATATAATTTCCATGGTAATATATAAAGCAAGCAAAAACATAGTATGTATATATGAATAATAATTGGTGGATTTATTAATGGTAGATTATATAAAAAGCTTTGATATAGATTTTATAAAACAACATATACCTCAGTATGTTGATGCGGCATGGCTTACCTTGCGTATAGCGTTTATTGGCATTGCTTTGTCGCTGATAATAGGTTTATTTTGCAGTCTTATTCTACATTTTAAAGTTCCTGTGATAAGACATATTGTAAAAGGGTATATAGAGCTGTCTAGAAATACGCCCTTACTTGTACAGTTGTTTTTTCTTTACTTTGGATTGCCCAAAATAGGGATTTTGCTTGATTCCGAGCATTGTGCATATATTGGACTATCCTTTTTGGGCGGCAGCTATATGGCAGAGTCTTTTAGAAGTGGTATTGAAGCAATTGGAAAAATTCAGACAGAGTCTGCATTAAGCTTGGGGCTGAGTCGCTTTCAGGTGATGCTTTATATTGTATTGCCGCAGGCTTTTTCAGTAAGCTTACCGTCATTATGTGCAAATGTGATTTTTCTTATAAAGGAAACATCTGTTTTTAGTGTTGTTGCACTAGCTGACCTTATGTATGTTGCTAAGGATTTAATAGGGCTTTATTATAATACTGATGAGGCTTTGTTAATGCTGGTTATTGCTTATATCATTATACTTTTGCCAATTTCGATTATTGCCGGCATTTTAGAAAAGAGGCTTAGACATGGATAATATGGGATTAGGTATTATTTTTGAGGGGAATAATTTATTACGTTTGCTTGGAGGACTGTGGATAACTATAAAGATATCATTTATTTCAGTTTTTGTATCCATCTTTTTAGGAATAATACTTGGCATGATTATGACGGTAAATTCAAGAATTATAAGAGTGATAACAAAGATTTATCTAGAATTTATGAGGATAACGCCACAGCTGGTTTTACTTTTTGTTATATATTTTGGAGCTACAAAGGTTTTTGGAATAGATATAGACGGACAGACATCGGCTTTTATTGTATTTATCCTATGGGGAACAGCCGAGATGGGCGATTTAGTCAGGGGTGCTATACTCTCTATACCAAAGCATCAATTTGAAAGCGGCACAGCATTAGCTCTAAAAAAGCATCAAGTTTACTTGTATATAATTATTCCGCAAACAATAAGGCGACTTATTCCTCAGGCAATAAATTTGACTACAAGAATGATAAAAACAACTTCTCTTATAGTTATGATTGGTGTTGTAGAAGTTCTTAAGGTAGGGCAGCAGATAATAGAGGCTAACAGATATACAGCACCGGATGCTGCACTATGGATTTATGGAGTGATATTCTTTTTATATTTTATTGTGTGCTATCCTATTTCAAAGGCTGCGACAATTTTAGAGAAAAAATGGGCATCTAATTAATAAAGTAGGAGTTGATATTTTGGATAATAATATTCTTTTAAAAATAGATGAAATAACAAAATTCTTCGGCGAGCATAAGGTGCTTAACAAGGCTTCCTTAACTGTGGAAAAGGGCGAAATTGTCGTTGTGCTTGGTCCTTCAGGCTGTGGTAAAAGCACTTTGCTGAGATGTATAAATGGCCTTGAAGATATTCAAGGCGGGAGCATAAGTCTTGACGGAAATGTTATCACTCAAAAGGACACAAGGTGGACTGAAATAAGGCAAAAAATCGGAATGGTTTTTCAAAGCTATGATTTATTTCCCCATATGACAGTTTTGCAGAATATTCTGCTTGCACCTTTAAGAGTTCAGCATAGAAAAAAGCAAGATATAAAAGAAGATGCCTTAAAGCTTTTGGAAAGAGTCGGCTTGCTTGATAAAAAAGCTTCTTATCCATCTGAATTATCCGGAGGTCAAAGGCAGCGAGTGGCTATTGTAAGAGCTTTGATAATGAACCCTGAGATTATGCTTTTTGATGAAGTAACAGCAGCACTTGACCCTGAGATGGTGCATGAAGTGCTTGATGTTATGCTGGATCTTGCAAAGGCTGGTATGACAATGGTTATTGTTACTCATGAAATGCAGTTTGCAAAGGCTATTGCCGATAAAATTGTATTTATGGATAATGGCGAAATTGTTGAAATTTCTAAGCCCGATATATTTTTTAATAATCCTCAGACTGAAAGGTCACAGAGGTTTTTAAATAAATTTAATTACACAGAAAAGAGGTAACTATTATGAAAAAAATAACAAAGAAGCTTTTTTCCGCAGTATTGGCACTAACACTTGCTTTTGCTGTCGGATGCTCTAATAATGAAGGTTCATCAAAATCTGAAAATAGNGGTTCTAAAGCAGCGTATAGAACAGTGCAGGAAATTAAGGACAGCGGAAAGATTAANATAGGTGTATTCAGCGATAAAAATCCGTTTGGATACATAGATTCTGATGGTAAGTATCAAGGCTATGACGTTTACTTTGCTGAAAGAATAGGAAAGGATTTGGGCGTTGAGATTGAATATATTTCTGTCGAGCCTGCTAGCCGTGTAGAGTATCTTGAAACTGCAAAGGTTGATATTATCCTTGCTAATTTTACTGTAACTGACGAGAGAAAGGAAAAGGTTGATTTTGCACTACCTTATATGAAGGTTGCCTTAGGTGTAGTGAGCAATGATAATAACCTTATTACAGATGTAAAGCAGCTGGAGGGCAAAAAGCTAATTGTAGCTAAGGGGACAACTGCTGAAACATACTTTTCTCAAAATCATCCGGAAATTGAGCTTCTTAAGTTTGATCAGTATACAGAAACATTTAATGCTTTGATTGATGGTAGAGGAGATGCACTTTCCACTGACAATACTGAGGTGCTTGCATGGGCTTTGCAGAATGAAGGCTTTACAGTGGGCATTGATAGTATAGGTGCTATTGATACGATTGCTCCTGCTGTTACAAAGGGTAATACTGATTTGTTAAATTGGATTAATGATGAAATAAAAGCTCTCGCTGAAGAAGAGTTCTTCCACAAGGGATTTGAGGAAACCTTAAAGCCTGTATATGGCGATGCGGTTAAGCCTGAAAACCTAGTTGTTGAAGGTGGAATAGTAGAATAAAGCACGTATAATTGCAATTTTTTAATAAAGCTCTATAAAGTGAAAACAGCCTTTCTCATTTTTGAGAAAGGCTGTTTTTTTAACTTATCTTTTTAGCTTTTTTCAGCTTCTGTCGTTTTATTACTTTTTCTCTAAAGAATTCCTCACGTTCCTTTTCTTCAAGTGAATTGGTAATATACTTTTCCTGCTCTTCAAACTTAGGGATAAGGATATTTTTTAAAGCATTAGCACGCTTTTGAGTCTTTTTTATTGCAATTGCAAGACGATAAATGCAGTTTTCCACCTCTGCTAAAATGACAGTAAGCTCTTTAACCTTGTTAAAGCATTTATAAGCATAGTCAAAATAAGAGTTGGTTTGTGCCAGCCCATAGGAAAGCTCGCTTTTTGACGTTGTTTCTAAAGTAATTATCGGCAGCTCAACACCCATAACACTTCTATATGAAATTTCAAGTCCATTTTCAATAGGAATTGCATTTCCAAGAGGTTCAGTAACGCCTAAGGTGATATTAATTCTTTGCAAGGCCTTATAAGCAGTTTCATAGGTATCTTCAATACTGCCACGCAATTTTTTAGCCTTATCCAGTAAAAGCACCATTTCTCGGATGAGAATATTGCGTTTTCTATCCATTAGCTCATAGCCTAGCTTTGCTTGGTGAAGCGAACGCTTTACCTTGATAAGACTGCCCTTAGTAGGGAAAATCTGTTCAGCCATATTCTCTCCTTTGCTTTATTTATGCAGATATTGTTCAATAAGCTTTTCATCAAGTCTGTCAAGCTGACTTTCAGGAAGCTTTGCAAGCAAGCTCCATGCTAAATCCAAGGTTTCCTCGATGGAACGGTTTTCCTCAAACCCCTGCTTTAAAAACTTTTGCTCAAATTCTCTTCCAAATTCAATAAATGCTTTATCAATTTCTGAAAGCTCTTCTTCGCCGATTACTCCGGCTAAAGCACGTGCGTCCTGCACTCTTGCATAAGCAGCAAAAAGCTGATTTGCAACAGGAGCATGATCTTCTCTAGTATATCCTTTTCCTATACCATCCTTCATAAGACGGGAAAGTGAAAGTAGAACAGAAAGCCCCGGATAAACTCCCGTTTGGTCAAGCTCACGGTCAAATACTATTTGCCCCTCTGTAATATATGCTGTAAGGTCGGGGATAGGGTGAGTAATATCGTCATTAGGCATTGTTAAAATTGGAATTTGAGTGACTGAGCCTTCGCTGCCTTCTACAACGCCGGCTCTTTCATAAATAGCTGCAAGGTCGGAATATAAATAACCGGGGTAACCCTTTCTTCCGGGGATTTCACCCTTAGAAGATGAAAATTCACGCAGTGCCTCGGCATATGAGGTCATATCAGTCATAATAACAAGCATATGCATATTCTTTTCATACGCAAGATATTCAGCGACAGTTAATGCACATTTTGGTGTTAAAATACGTTCTATAATAGGGTCGTTTGACAGATTTAAAAACATAACTACACGTTCAAGAGCGCCTGATTCTTCAAAGCTTTTTTTAAAATAATCAGCTACATCATGCTGTACTCCCATAGCGGCAAAGACAATTCCAAATTGAGCGTTATCATCATCTGATAGCTTTGCCTGTCTTACAATTTGTACGGCAAGCTTGTTGTGGGAAAGTCCCGAGCCTGAGAAGATGGGCAGCTTTTGTCCTCTAATAAGAGTCATTAGTGCGTCTATTGAAGAAATCCCTGTGTGAATGTAGTTTCTAGGATATTTTCTTGAAACAGGGTTAAGAGGCTTTCCGTTAATATCGCCCATTTTTTCAGGGAAAACAGCACCAAGTCCATCAATAGGTTTTCCTGCGCCGTTGAAAATTCTGCCCAGCATTTCCGTTGAGAGAGGAATTTCCAAAGGCTTTCCCTTAAAGGTAGTCTTTGTATTTGTTAATGATAGACCACTAGTTCCCTCAAACACTTGAAGAATAACCTTGTCGCCCTCAAGCTCAACAACTCTACCTGTTCTTGTACTGCCATCGGGTAAAGAAATCTCAGCAATTTCATCATAAGAAATTCCTTTAATTCCCTCTAGTGCAACAAGCGGACCATTAATATCATTTAAACCGACATATTGTATATTATTATTCATATCATGCCTCCTTTTCCAGCAAAGGTGCAAAGGCATTTTCCATTTGCAAATTAAGTTTTTCAAAAAGCTCCAGCTTATCGTTAGGAATATCGTATTTCATTTTAATCAGCTCTTCAAAAAAGCCAAATTCCATAACCTTTGATAAGATTATTCCCTTATTAAGAGCTGATAAAGATAGATCATACAGCTTTAAAATCGCCTTCATCATTAAAAGCTGCTTTTTCAGCGGAACATAGGTATCGTCTTTATGATAAGCATTTTGCTGTAAAAATCCGACACGTACAACTCTGGCTATTTCAATAGTAAGCTTTTGGTCATCGGGTAAAACATCAGCACCGATTAATTTTACAATTTCCATTAGCTTGTTTTCTTCAGTAAGAATGTTAGAGATTTTCTGCCTGCACTCCATAAAATCCTTGCCGACATTTTCATGATAAAACTCAGCTAAATCATCAGTATATTCGCTATAACTCATAGTCCAATTTATAGCAGGATAATGCCTAGCATAGGCTAAGCTTTTGTCAAGAGCCCAAAAGCAACGTACAAAACGCTTTGTATTTTGTGTAACAGGCTCTGAAAAGTCACTTCCCTGAGGAGAAACAGCTCCGATAACCGTAATACTTCCTTCATTGCCTGAAAGTGTATCTGCATAGCCTGCACGCTCATAAAACTCTGCTAAACGAGAGGGTAAGTATGCAGGAAATCCCTCCTCAGCGGGCATTTCTTCAAGTCTGCCTGAAATCTCTCTTAAAGCCTCTGCCCAGCGTGAGGTAGAATCCGCCATTATAGCAATGTGATANCCCATATCACGATAGTATTCAGCTAATGTGATACCAGTGTAAATTGATGCCTCACGTGCGGCAACAGGCATATTAGATGTGTTTGCAATAAGCACAGTTCTATCAGTAAGTGCGTTTCCTGACTTAGGGTCAATAAGCTCGGAAAATTCTTCAAGAACTTGAGTCATTTCATTTCCACGTTCACCACAGCCTATATATATAATTATATCAGCATTGCACCATTTAGCCAGTTGATGCTGCGTCATTGTTTTACCTGTACCAAAGCCACCTGGAATAGCAGCAGTACCACCTTTTCCAATTGGAAGCACAGTATCTATTATTCTTTGTCCAGTGATTAGAGGCTTTGTTACTGCCATTCTTTTCTTTACAGGGCGAGGCTTTCTAATTGCCCAGTTTTGTACCAAGCTAAGCTCAATTTCTTGAGAATCTACTGTTTTTAACTTTAAAACAACGTCATTTACTTTATATTTTCCGTTTTCAGCAGCAAAAACAACAGTACCGCTTTTATCAGGAGGAACCATGCATTTATGAGTGATTAGTGCTGTTTCGGGACAAGTAGCATAAATTTCTCCACCTGATAAAAAATCGCCGACCTTTGCTGTGATTGTGACATCATATTCTTTTTCGGTATCAAGGGCATTCATACTGCTGCCCTCTTTTATATAAATACCACTTTGACTTGTCATAGCTTTTAATGGTCGTTCAATCCCGTCAAAAATATTTGAGATAATACCAGGTCCTAGTGCAACGGAAAGCGGCGTGCCAGTCGGAAAGACGGGGTCACCGACTTTTAAGCCTGAGGTCTGTTCGTATACCTGAATAGTAGTAAACTCATCACTGACAGAAATAACCTCTCCTATAAGCTTGTTATCTCCGACAAGCACTTTTTCAAGCATAAAAAAGTCATTTGTCTTTCTTACTTTTACAACAGGACCGTTGATTGCATATATTTTATTCAAAGTAAATCTCCCTACTTATAACTATAATTCCAAATTAAAATTGTTAATAAACTCTTCTTTTTCCTTCTTTAAAGCTGAGTCAAGAGAAAAATCACAAAACATATTATCATCGGGATAAAAAATGGTGATTCCACCTAGCTCAATTGATTTATCAGCATTCAATTTCTCGCCAAATTTTGTCTTTAGTACAGAATTGTCCATATCGCAGGGCTTCACATTTACGACAGTGTTATTATCAAAAGCCTTTACACCTTCGGCTTTTTTCAAAAGCTTATCTAAATATTCTGTATATTCACTTGTCTTTGTAAAATCAATCAGTCGAATCTTTATTTTATTAAATAATTCTTCTATCTTTTTTGTTCTATAAGCGAATTTTTGCTGCTTGGTTTCAAAACGTATATGAGATATTTTTTTAAGATAATCAGCTTTAATCTTCTTTATCTCGCCTTGAGAATACTTAAAAAATTCCTCAAGTAATTTATCTTCACTGATTTGCAGCAATTGCTTTTTTTTCGATTTTGCACTACTGATAATTTCCTCTGCTATTGCTTTTGCATCAGAGCAGACTGACGATTCCAGCTTGTTTAATTTTTCTGCAATTTCTGCCATTTGCCATTGCTCCTTTTCCATTGGTTTAGCATATTTCTAGTAAATTTACATTTTTATGCCGATAGCTTCCTTCACATAATTATAAATAGCGTCCGTAGCAGAAGAGGTGGTGTGTCTATCGGGAATACTTAAAATCAAGGGCCGCTTGCCCGTAAGCTTCATTTCATATACTCTTTCCTTGCACATGGACACAAGCTTATCAGTAATAAGGATAATGCCAATGCTTTCCTGCTCTTGTGCAAAGTCTAGAGCTTTATTTACGTCATTTTCATCATGAGCGATTACACCTTCAACACCGGCTAACCTCATTCCCATAGCTGTATCTATATTATCACTAATAAGATAAAAACGCATTTTCTCCCCTCCTGTTAAGTTTGCTAAAGCTTTTGCGTATAAATTATGCAAAAAGAATAAGAATTGATATAAGCAAACCGTAAATAGCAACACCTTCACCTAAGGCTACAAAAATCAATGCTTTTGTGAAGTTTCCTTGATCCTCGCTAACTGCACCGATTGCAGCAGAAGCAGCAGAAGCTACGGCNATACCGGTACCTATTGTAGCAGCACCNGTGGAAAGAGCGGCAGCAAGATAACGCATGCCCTCAGCTGATGCCGCAACAGCTTCAGTTGCTGTATCAGCACTTACAAAGCCGCCAAGGGGCAGTATTGTAAATACAGCCAGCATACCGAAAAGTGTAACTAAATTAGCTGTAAGCGTTGATTTTATATTAACGGTTTTGCCTGCCTTGTGGCGTCTATATGCCAAAAATAAAGGTGNGGCAATTATTGCTATTGCTANTAATGGTAAAAGTAANATTTGATAAATGTTCATAATAACCTCCGAATTTAAATTTCAAAATCATTGCCAAGTGGGATAAATTGTTTTCCGCCGGCAACGTAAAAACGACTGAAAATTTCATAGAATTCAAGCCTTAGTACCTGTATTCCAACTAGGAAGCCTTCTATGAAAATAACTATTGCATTACCTAAAACATAAGCGATAATTGTACCAACTCCTATTTTAGGGTCAGGAGCATTCATTCCTCCAAACTGTGCAACGACTAACATCATACCCGCATGACTGAGGATAAATCCTCCAACACGCAGGAAGGACATTGTATTTGAAAGATAGGTAAGACCTACCTCAAACATCTCTATAAAGCCCATTCCTATAAAAGAGCCTACACTTTGTTTTTCTTCGTCAAAGTTTTTCTCCTTAGTGACAAGTTTTGTTAAAGGTTCTCTCATGAAAATAACCACAAGTGGGAGTATAATTAAAAGAATAATATATAAGGGTGATGCTACCTTTATGCCTAAGCCTAGCTGCAGGCCGGCAAGTGCAATTATAGAAGCATAGAGGATAAATCCAGCTAAACCATTTGCACCGAAAAAAGCATTTCCCCAGCTTTTGCGTTTTATAGAAACGCCTATATTAACAGCCATTGTAGTAAGTATAAGGAATACACCAATAAACAGTGCGAATATTATCAGCACATTTGCTATTTGAAAAAGATTTTCAGGAGGTGAATCATACCCTAAAAATTTATAAATAACTTCATGATGGAAAAAAGGTGTTATAATTGTTTCAAATCCAAATACCGAGCCATAAATTATACCGAAAAAGGCACTTGAAAAGCCTATCCTGCTCATAATGGGAGCAAGCGGAAATTTATCCTTTAAAATGAACCCCAGCAAAGCTATTACAAGACCCTGCCCTAAATCTCCAAACATTATTCCGTATAACAAAATATAGCTTATCGCAAAATATCCGGTAGGATCGATACCGTCATAGCTTGGCAGACCATACATATTTACAAACATTTCAAACGGTTTTATAACACGATTGTTTTTCAATAATACAGGGGGGGAATTTTCTTCTGCTTCAGGTGATGGTTCATTTTCATTGTTTTGGGCTTGCATAGTTACAACTGTTTCTTCAAGCTTATCGAATTTATTTATAAACCAGTTTAGCTTTCTTGTAGGCACATATCCTGATAAATAATAGCTTTTTCCGATAATTTCAGCGGNGTCACTTATTTCGTGAGTTATAGCCATTTTACGTAAAAGTGCATATGCATCAGCCAGCTTTGTCTTGTTCTGTATTGTAAGCTCTTTAAGCTTATTTTGTGCAGAAGCAAGCTTTTCACGCTCCTCTGCAAGCATTTTTTGTAAAAGATTAATAGAGTCCGAGGCATTTCCTTTAAGAAATTCAGGTATATGAGTTCTTTCAAAATAGAGAGAATCAAATACTGAATCAGTCACCTGCTTTTTAGCTTTTGAGGTAAAATACACTCCCCATGACCAATCTTCATCTTCATCAAAGCTNATATANACAAAATCCTTTTTGCTGTAATACTCAAGCTTTGGTACGCTGTCAACGGGCATTCTTCCAAATCTGATGGAAATCATTTTACATTTGAATATATCTTCAAAATCAACCTCAAGTCCTGCAAGGTGCTTAATAAGCTTGTNGATATTTTCATGCTCAGTAATGAAGTCTTTGTTTTGAGCTATTTTTTCCGTCACAGAATCATAGGTTTTACCCAGATTATTGATATATTCTTCAGTGCTGCCGATGTCTGAGATTTTAGGATTTTTATATTTTCTCTCAATTTTAAGGTTTAATCCCTCTGAAATTCTTAAGGCTTCAGAAATCAGCTTTCCGTATGGGTTGTTGTCATTTCTGACGGGATTTTTATTAATCATCCCTTCCTTATCCAATATAAGGTTAAAGGCTTGGGTATCATAGCTGATACAAAGGGCTTTGTCCAAGTCTTTTGTAGGGCCTGCAATCGTCACAAATGACATTTTCTCGATAGACAATTTCTCTCTCCTTTCTGGTGCTAGTCTAATTTTTAAAAGGTAACAATCATTTGTTCTATTTCATCGGGTGTAATAGAATAACGCACACCCTCTATAATTGTTGTTACATTTTGAGTTTCTGTTTCTAACAGTTCTAATAAAGCATAGACAATAACAGGTGCAGAAGCCGACTTTCTCAGCAGATGGCCAAAGGCTTTTCCTCTTGTAATTCTAACAGACGCTTCGATACTTCCCGAATGAATTTGCGGAATATCCTTAAAGTATGCAAGAGCGGGCATTTGCTCTGCCATTTCTTTAGCTGTTTTCAGCTCTAGCAACTCGTCCATTTGCTTTTTGGAAACTTTATTTTTAATAGGAATCATAGCAGAAATTATTTTTTCAGGCTCAATGTTAAACATTACACGCATTCTAAAAGCTGCCATAATATTATACAAGTCAACCTTCATCAAAATAGCTTGTCTTAGCTCTGCTGCTGTTTTCTTTCCATATGATTTTTGAATTACTTCAAGCAGATTTTTATAATAATCTGTATAAAGTGCTTTTTCACAGGCTAAAAAGTCAACCTTTGTGCTGCCATTTTTCGCAAAGGGCTTAAGCACCTTGTAATATCTAGTATTTTTAATTACTCCTAACAACTCGTCAAAGGTATTTGCTTTTGCAAGCTTTATTAAATCGATTTCGCTATGAGCCATTAAAAAAGCAGGAAATGAAGTGATGTAGTCATCATCTTTCCCAGCATTTATAAACATTATAGCATTAAGGATTTCTTTAATTTGCACCTTTTGCAAATAATATGTGTAAAAATCATCATTACTTTTATTGTCATAGACATATAGCTTTTCATATATACGAAAATTATTTCGCCTAATCAGATTTTCAACTTGTCCTCTATGAACGGTCCTTTCATTAACTGATGAAAGTATCTTTGAGTATCTATCAGTGTTTTTAAGGTACGCACATACTTCTGATACGCTTGTTTTCATGACAAGTTGCTTATAATCATCTTCTGTAAGACGTCTGCCATATATCGCTCTGGCTTTTGCTACTATTGCCTGTGACTTAAAATTATATAGCATAAAGACCCTTTCTAATAAAATATATTTACAAAAAACAGTAAAGCTTAAATCCTTGTTATTTTATTAAATATCGTATCAATCCACTGTTCTGAACTGTCATCAAAGGCTTTGTCTATTTTTTTCAAATCACCTTGAGTTTGGTTTTCAATATCATGGCTTTCCTGTTCTATAAGGGTGTTATAATGCTCTTTTAATTTATTTATATTTTTATCAGCCTTTGATGTAAAAGTGTTTTTAAGCTGCTGCTCTTCATCGCTGATTTCTTTTACTATATCATCAGCCTTTAAGTTTGCTTCTTGTACTATTTGATTTGCTTCATTATCGATTTCAATAATTTTTCTTACAATTTCGTTCATGAATTTCCTCCATGTAAAAATTTTAGCTTTAAATTTATTCTATTCCCATTATGAAAAAATTGCAATGTTGATTATTCACAAAAAAGCTTGGTATCTTTTTGTGTTTTTAATAAATTTAAATAATAATCAAAACAATATATCAGCTACTATTATATCTTATATAATAGAAAAAAGCTATGGACAAAAGTATCAATTAATGCTATAATTATTAGAAATATTACAGCATTAAGCTGATAGAAGGAGGCTTTAAATGACGAGCATAATTAATTTTGCAGGAATTGGCATATTGTTTTTGATTGTTTTAGTTGTTATAATCATTGCAGTAGCTGTGGGTAGAGGCACAAAAGGCTCTTTCAATATATCAAGCAAAACAAACAGCGTGGTAGCTACGGTTTCTTTAAAAGATAAGGATGGAAAGCACGTTGTTTTTCAACTAGCTGATGGAGGCAAAATAGAGCTAAAGGTTAAAAATGGATTTTATGAGATGCTTAAAGAAAATGAACGTGTTAAAATTAGTTATCAAGGTGAAAAGCTATATAGCTGCGAAAAATTCACTTAAAATTTAATAATAATTTTTATTAATATGCAAAAAATCACTTGTTTTATACTTCATTAGAATATCTTGATTAAGCCATACACTATAATGTATTGACTTTTAAGGCTTGTTGTGTTAAATTAAATAGTAGAAAATAAATATCTTGGAAGTGTGATATGAAAAATAAATCCAAATTAGCTTTATTTGCTTTTATACCAGTCACTATACTTTGCTTTTTTGTTCGTGCAGTTCAATATGCTTATGCAGTTGATTTACAAACAGGTTTTTTTAAAGATGATGCAGGGTTTTTAAGGTACTCAACCCTCCTAGTTCTGGCATTAGGCTTTGTTATTATAGTTAGCCTTACTATTTTAGATAAAATTAAAAATAGCAAAGCTTTTGTAAGAAAGACTGACCAGTTTTCACCCACATATATCAAGGTTTTTGGGTTTTTACTATTAATATCGGCAGCAACAATAGGGATTAAACTTCCTGAGGCGATAAGCGGAGGAAGGAAAATGTATCCTTTATTTGCTGCAATGCTTTTCGGCACAATTATACTTGCCGCAACGGGAATTTATGCGTTAGCTAAGAAACGATTTGACAGGTATTTCGCACTTTTGCTTTCCGGAGTGGCAATTTATGTTGCTTTAAGAGCGGGAATGTTATTTTTAAGCCTGATGGTTGTTTCGTCCGTATCTCAATATGTATTAGAAATACTTTCACGTGTTTCAATTGTGTATTTCTTGTTTTCCTTTGGCAGAATTATTCTTAATGCTGAGAGGAAATTTACACGTGCTTTGACGGTTATAAGCGGTTTGTTTAGCTCGCTGCTAATATTCACAACGGAGCTGGGAGCGTTTGCGGCTATATTCTTCACTGATTTATCACAAGCTGATTTAATAGCTAGTCCTAATGCTGAAAATTTATTTATGGGTGTTTTTGAGCTTTTTGCTGTTATAATGCTTTATTGTTCTCCTCTGTTAAAAATAGTAGAAACTACATCCGGTGTTAAAGCAACCATACAGAATACCGAAGATGATCTTACAGAGGGCTTGCCCGATATAGATGATAAAATAGATAATGAAGTTTGAAAATAAAAGCAATATCACATTTTCATGATATTGCTAATAAATGTCGACTATGTCGGCATTTATTTATATAAATCCTTAATTTTCAGTTTATTTATTATAAATTTTTTCTTTTAGTATTTTCATAAACCCTCTTTAAATAATGCTAAAAATATGATATAATTAAATTTAACTTTGATGAGAGAGGTGGAATTTTTAATATGAAGAAGATAAAAATAATTTCTCTTATTTGTGTTATTATCCTTTTTTCTGCCTGCTCAATTAATGTTAAAGTTGATGAGCTTTTATCACCTCCCAAACTTACACAGCAGCAGGATGCTATTTATAAGGCTTTACAAAATTTTGTGGGAAAGAATATAAAGCTAAAGTATCCACGCACAGGAAAGTATCGCTCGGCATTTGTGCTTGCAAATATTGATGATGAGCCGGGAGATGAGGCATTGGTATTTTATGAGCTTGAGTCCTCAGATGGAAGCTCCAGTTTGCTCAGAGTCAACTTACTTGATCAAGATGAGGATGAAAATTGGTTTTCCGCATTTGATTTTGCAGGTTTTGGCTCAGATGTTGATGAGGTTGTATTCAGCAATTTAGGCACTATTGGTGATACAAAGATTATTATAGGTTATTCAGCTCTCAATCAGACGCAGAAGTCAATGTGTGTTTTAACTTATAGAAACAAGCGTTTGACAGAAATAGTTAGTGATACACCTTATTCATATATGGAAGTGCTGGATTTAAACCTTGATGGAAGTGAAGAGCTGATTTTATTAAATCAAGATAACGCAACGCAGACAGCCAAAGCTACATTGTTTAAAACAAATAGCAGCGGAGTGTTTTATAAGGTAACTGAAACAGATGCTATGGAAAATGTTTCTGAATATATTAATATATCTTCAGGCTTTGCTGAAAAAGGACAATTTGGACTTTTTATAGATTATTCAAAATCAGCTAATCAATATGGCACGGATTTTATTTACTATATGGGAAACAGGCTTATTAATCCTATTAAAGAAACAAATCAAACCTTAAACACGAATCGGTTATCTAATAATTACAATGGTGTTACTGTTTCCATGGATATAGATGATGATGGAATAATAGAAATTCCAGCTAGTGTGCCTTTCCCAGGGTATACCACGTTATCAAAGCAAGACCAGCTCAATGCCACAATTTGGTACAACTTAAAAAATGATAAGCTAACGAGAAAATATTATACCTATTACAGCATGAAAAATAAATATATTTTCATTTTTCCTGAGAGATGGCGTGATGTTGTTACAGCGGAAATAAATCAGGAATTAAATGAGATCACCTTTTTCGAGGCAAGCGAGTTTCAGGCTAATTTTAAATATGATGGAAAACGGATAAAGGACCCATTGCTAGTTATAAAAACGCTTGATAAAACAGCTTTAGGCGATGATTTTTATTATACGGAAACAGAATTGTTTGAAGAGGGATATATATTTATATCAAATAATCAGAATAAAAATTATTATATATTGCTTGGAAATCAAGAGGACAATATGAAAATAACAAAGGATGATTTTATTTCAAGCTTTATTGTATTAGATGCTGAATAAAGGGAGGTTAATATGAAAAGAATTTTGGTTTGCGAGGATGAAGATGCTATCCGTGATTTTGTAGTAATAAATTTAAAAAGAGCCGGATATGAGGTTGTTGATGTGCCGAGTGGTGAGGATGCAATAGAAATATACGATAAGTATGAAGGTGATTTTGAGGTCGCCTTGCTTGACTTGATGATGCCCGGAATGGACGGCTTTCAATTGTGTAAATGGTTGAGAAGCCGCAGTACAACAATAGGAATTATTGTCCTTTCTGCCAAGACTCAGGAAATGGATAAGGTGAATGCACTGATGATTGGTGCTGATGATTATATCACTAAGCCTTTTTCTCCGTCCGAGCTTGTGGCTAGAGTAGATGCGATTTACAGACGAGTTACATTAAATTCTGAATTAAAGCCGACAAAATCTGATATAGTATGCGGACCATTTAGAATAAATGAAAAAAGCAGGACTATTTTCAAAAACGATAAAGCTATTGAGCTTACACAGGTTGAATACCACATTATGGAGTATTTTATGAAAAATCAAGGCTCTGCACTTGATCGAAAGAGTATTCTTCAGCAAATATGGGGCGAAAATTACTATGGTGATGATAAAATAGTCGATGTAAATATAAGACGCTTGAGAATGAAGATTGAGGATGATCCCTCAAACCCTAAATACATTATTACGATATGGGGATATGGCTATAAGTGGGAAGCATATTAATCCTGCCATTAATACATTGTTTAAAAGCTATATGCCTTTTTAGGAGGAATAACAGTGAAAAGGAGCATTGCCAACAGGTGGTTTATCAATACATTTAGTGTAATGATTATTGCCTTGATACTTGTAAATATTGTGGCTTTTTATCTGGTACGCTCTAATTATTATAGCTCTGTTTATTCCTATATGCAGGCTCAAGCTAATATATTAACAAGTATTCTTAACAGGGGATATGAGGATACAGGTTCAAACACTTCGCAGCTTATGCGTCAGCTTGTTGAAAACTTTGATAAAAAAGAAACTCTTGAGCTTATGGCGATTAATTTAGATGGTGATGTAGCTTTAACTTCAAGTGGATTTTCGCTTTCTCAAAAGATTGATATGCCCGATTTTGAAGAGGCTATAAAATCCGATGATGGAACGGGTTCTTACACCGGCTCTTACGGACGTGAAAAAATTATGGCATATACTGTTTTAGTTCAATCACAAAATAATGCTTATTCTGCTATACGTCTTGTTTCATCATTGGACAAGGTTAATTCCCATATCAATACAGTAATTACGATGTTTGTATCTGTCAGTGCCGCAATTATTCTTATTGTATTTTTATCTGGTATGTATTTTATAAAATCGATTATTATACCACTTAGACAGATTGGTGCTACTGCAGGAAAATTGGCACAAGGTGATTTTACGGTAAGAATTAAATCAGAAACAGATGATGAAATAGGCGATTTATGCACTGTTTTTAATCATATGGCAGATGAGCTTGAAAACTCAGAAACTATAAAAAATGATTTTATATCATCGGTTTCGCATGAGCTAAGGACTCCTCTTACAGCGATTAAAGGCTGGAGCGAAACGCTTGTGGAGGAAAACGACCCCGAAACAGCGAAGAAAGGTATGCGTGTAATAGCGGGCGAGGCACATAGATTATCTTCCATGGTGGAGGAGCTTTTAGATTTTTCACGTATACAGAGCGGCAGATTTACTTTAGAAATGACGAATATGGACGTACTTGCAGAGCTAGGTGAGGCTGTGCTTATTTACAGTGAAAAGGCAAGAAAGGATGGGGTTCGTTTCATTTATGAAGAGATAGAAGAGCCTGCTATAATTTTTGGTGACAAAAATCGTATACGTCAAGTATTTATTAATATAATTGACAATGCGTTAAAATATACCGATTCCGGTGGCAAGGTGGAGATTGATGTTGTTTTTACTGAAAAAGATATAAAGATAATTGTATCTGATTCTGGTATAGGCATTTCTGAATCAGACTTGCCACGTGTAAAAACTAAATTTTATAAAGCAAATATGAATCGCAGAGGTTCTGGCATTGGACTTGCTGTTGCTGATGAAATTATTCAATTGCATAAAGGCAGTTTAAATATTGATAGTGAGGTAGGTAAGGGTACAACAGTTACTATCCTGCTTCCTCTTGCCAAAGCATCTGAGCATGAAAGGATGAACGATATTGAACAATAAACAAAATTCTGATCAAAATGCGAAAAGCTGCCCAACATTTAAAACAAAAATAGGTGGACAAGCTTTAATAGAAGGCATTATGATGAAGGGAGTATCCAAAACTGCTATGGCAGTGAGGATGCCAGATGGTTCTCTTGATGTGGAAACATGGGAAAATAAAGCACCTAAATGGTATAATAAGACACCTTTTGTAAGAGGGATTTTTAATTTTATTTCTTCCATGAAGGAAGGAATGCAGTGCATGACAAAATCTGCCGAAAAATCAACTCTTCATGACGAGAAAGAAGAGCTGACCAAATTTGAAAAATGGCTTACAGAGAAGCTTGGGGAAAATGGCACTAAGATTATAATGGATATTGCTGTTTTTTTAGGCTTTGCACTTGCTATTTTATTATTCTTCTTTTTACCAACAATAATTGTATCGGGTATTCAGCTATTAATTCATACGGATTTTAATTTCAGACCACTTGTAGAAACTATTATAAAAATAGGTATTTTTATAATATATATAGCTTTAATGTCAAGACTTAATGATATACACAGGACTTTTCAGTATCATGGGGCTGAGCATAAGACAATTACTTGCTATGAAAATCGCCTTGAGCTGACGGTTGACAATATTAAAAAACAAATTCGTTTTCATCCACGCTGCGGAACAAGCTTTATATTTATAATTTTCATTGTAAGTATAATCTTTTATTCTCTTTTACCATTTGGAAAGGACTTTTTTATAGCACTGGGGCTGCCTAGCCTTTTGGCAGATTTAGCTTGGATTGTAGTGAGATTGCTTTTCTTGCCTGTTATAGTGGGTATTTCCTATGAGTTAATACGACTTGCAGGGAGATATGATAATATTTTTACAAAAATTATTTCAGCTCCGGGCTTGTGGATGCAAAGACTTACAACCAAGGAGCCTGATGCAAGCCAAATAGAAGCGGCAATTGCTGCTATCACTCCTGTTCTTCCTAAGGAGGGCGAAGACGATACGTGGTAATGATTTTTTAAATTTAAAAAGGCACACAGAAGCATTTTTAAAGGACAATGGCGTAGAAAACTTCAGATTTGAAGCTAAAGAGCTTATTAAATACATTTTTAAAATAAGTGATAATGATTTTTTTATGGGAAACTTCCCTGCTATTGATGAAAATAAAACCAATACCCTTGATTTAATGCTAAAAAAACGTGCTGACGGCTATCCTTTGCAATATATAATTGGAGAATGGGATTTTTTCGGACTTACCTTTATAGTTGGTGAGGGAGTTTTGATACCACGTCCTGAAACTGAAAAGCTTGTAGAGCTTGCTCTTTCCCATACAAAAAGTGGTCTTTGTGCTGACTTGTTTAGTGGGAGTGGCTGTGTGGGTATAGCTTTAGCTAAAAATTCGTCAATCAGATGCAGTAGCATTGAATACTCGGAAAAAGCATTTAAGTACTTAAATATGAATATAAAATCCCATAGTGTACAGGAAAAGGTTAAGGGTATTTGTGCAGATGTGCTTGATTTTGAACTAATCAATAGCTTTAACGATGAAAGCTTTGAGCTTATTTTAGCTAATCCCCCTTATATTCCGAAAAAGGATAAGGTGTTTTTGCAAAGAGAAGTGCTTTTCGAACCTGATGAGGCTTTATTTGCTAATGAAAATGGCTTGTACTTTTATAATCAAACCCTTAAAAGGTGGAGAAACAAGCTTAAGCCAAATGGAATGATAGCATTTGAAATAGGTATAAATCAACATGAGCAGGTTTGTGAAATATTTGTGAATAATAATTTTTCCCCAAAGGTATTAAAAGATTTTGCAGGGATAGAACGGATTGTTTACGCTGTAAAGCGATGATGGAGGTATAAGATATGGCTATGGAAAAAAAGGACAAGAAAAAAGGTGTACGTGCACCTGTAACAAGACTAACAGATCCTGAGGAGCGTAAAAAGGCTCTGGCAACAGCTATGGAGCATATAGAAAAAAGCTTTGGAGAAGGCTCTGTCATGCTTTTAGGACAAAACAAGCATATGGATATAGAAACAATCTCCACAGGGTCACTGACGCTTGATTTAGCCTTAGGTGTTGGAGGCTTGCCTAGGGGAAGGATTATTGAACTATATGGTGCTGAAAGCTCAGGTAAAACTACAATTGCACTTCATGCGGTTGCAGAAACGCAAAAATCTGGAGGAACAGCTGCTTTTGTCGATGTGGAACATGCACTTGACCCTATTTATGCAAAGGCTTTGGGAGTAGATATAGATAACTTGATAGTTTCTCAGCCGGATACTGGCGAGCAGGCATTGGAGATAATTGAAGCACTTGTACGTTCGGGAGCTATTGATATGATAGTACTTGATAGTGTCGCTGCAATGGTAACAAGGGCAGAAATTGAGGGGAACATGGGTGACGCTGTTATGGGCGCACAAGCGAGGCTTATGTCGGGTGCTATGAGAAAGCTAACTTCAAGCATAGGCAAAACGAACACGGTAGCTATTTTTATAAATCAGGTGCGTGAAAAGATTGGTATATCTTTTGGAAATCCAGAAGTTACGCCCGGTGGACGTGCATTAAAATTTTATTCCTCAGTGAGAATATCTGTTTCTAGAGGAGAGGCTATAAAGGGCGATGATGGCGATGTTGGACGACGCCCAAAATGTAAGGTTGTAAAAAACAAGGTTGCTCCTCCTTTTAAGGAATGTGAATTTGATATAATATTTGGACAAGGCATTTCAAAAACAGGTGAAATACTTGATTTAGCAGTTGATTTAAAAATTGCTAAGAAGAGTGGTGCGTGGTTTAGCTATAATGACAATAAATTGGGGCAAGGCAGAGAAAAGTCAAAAGCTTATCTAGATGAAAATCCCGATATTAAAAATGAATTAGAGCAGAAAATAAGGGAAAATTACGACCCGCATATGCTTGACTCCACGGATGATGAGGGTAAAGATAAAACCACGATAGAAGAAAAAGAATCCATTATTGAAAAGGTAGTAGCCGAGGATAAAAAGAAGAAAAGTACAAAAGGCAAAAAAAGCGTGATTATTGAAGCAGATGATGATTTTGAGGAATTTTCGCCTGAGGATTTATAGTGAAGATTATTGATATAAAGCAGTATAAAGGTAAAACCTATTGCCTTTCTCTAGAAAATGGAGAAAGGCTTTATGTCAGTGAGGATTTAGTTTTTGATTATTCTCTTAGTACAAAAAAAGATTATAATGAAGATTTTTTTGAGGAAATTAAGCAAAAGCATATTCTTTCAAAGGCTAAAAAACACGCCTTGTACTCACTAGGCAGAAAATCATATACATATAAAGAGCTAAATAATAAATTAAAAGAGCTTTATGGTATTGATATAGCCAATGAGGTTTGCGAATATATGTGTGAGCTTGGTTATATTGATGATGAAAGCTTTGCACAGGACTATGTTCATGACGCAATTTACATAAAAAGATGGGGAATATATAAAGTGCGTTTTGAAATGCAGAAAAAAGGATTTGATAAAGCTGTTATTGATAAAGTGCTTTCTCAATATGACAGCGAGGATTATGAGGAGCAGATTTTCAGCATTTTGCAGAGTAGGTTTTATGGAAAACTTGATACACCTAAGGAAGTGCAAAGAGCATTCGGCTATTTTTTAAGGAGAGGCTTTAACTATTCTGATGTAAAAAGGTGTATAAAATCCTTTATCGAAGAAAATGAAAGTGATTTTGAAGTAGAATTTGATGATGAATATTAATTTTGTAGGAGTATTTTGATGGGAGATAATATTTTAAAAGTAGGTATGATTTCACTGGGGTGTCCAAAAAATCAGGTTGACGCTGAATTAATGCTGGCAAAGGTAAAAAACAAGGGCTTTAAAATCGTTCAAGAGCCGGGCTTGTCAGATGTTGTTATCATAAATACCTGTGGATTTATTGAAAGTGCCAAGGCTGAAGCTATTGAAGAAATTTTAGAAATGGCAAAGCTGAAGGAAGAAAAAAGAATAAAGAAAATTATTGTTACCGGTTGCCTTGCTGAAAGGTATCGTGATCAGCTTGCAAAGGAGTTTCCTGAAATAGATGCAGTGCTGGGAATAGCTAAGAATAACGATATAGTAGAGGCGATTAATAGCGTAATTTTAGATCAAAAGGTAGTTAGCTTTGATGATGTTAATGACCATGATATGGAGGGAGAAAGAGTTTTAACGACTCTTCCATATTTTGCGTATTTACGTATTGCTGATGGGTGCGATGTCAGATGTTCATTCTGTGCTATACCCGATATTAGAGGGCATTTTAGAAGTAAAAGTATTGATAGCCTTATCAAAGAGGCAGAACTTTTAGCTGCTAATGGTGTAAAAGAAATCATACTTGTGGCACAGGACACGACAAATTACGGTATGGATTTATATGGAAGGCTGATGCTGCCTGAGCTTTTAAAAAAGCTTTGTGAAATAGATGGGCTGAAATGGATTAGAATACTTTACTGTTATCCCGAAAGAATGACGGATGAATTAATCGATGTTATTGCAAATAGGGAAAAAATCGTTAAGTACATTGATATACCAATACAGCATAGCTGCGATAATATTCTTAAAAAAATGAATAGGCGTGAAACAAATGCTGATTTAAGAAATTTATTTAAAAAGCTGAAGGACAAAATACCTAATGTTGTATTGAGGACAACTGTAATTACAGGTTTTCCTGATGAGAGTGAAGATGATTTTAATTCACTTGCTGAATTTTTAGATGAAGTCAGATTTGACAGACTTGGTGCTTTTGCTTATTCAGAAGAAGAAGGAACACCGGCTGCAAAGATGAAAAATCAAATAGAGAAGCAGATAAGGCTTGATCGTGCGGAAATTATTACAGAGCAGCAAGCTATAAGAATGGCACAGGACAGTGAAAGTAAAATAGGCACTGAAATAGAAGTGCTGGTAGAGGGCTTTGATAAGTATGCTGAGTGCTATTTTGGCAGAAGCTATGCAGATGCACCTGATATAGACGGAAAGGTTTTTATTACCTTTGATAAGGAGAATAAGCCTGAAATCGGCACCTTTGCAAGGATAAAGGTAGAAGATGTGATGGACTATGATTTAATAGGAAAATATATTTGCACCAATGAATAAAATTTTTTAATTAGAATGAGGATTGTTATGAACCTGCCCAATAAGCTGACTGTTTTAAGAATGGTCATTGTACCTTTTTTTGTATTCTTTTTATTAGCTGATTTTATAGGATATAATGGACTTATTGCCTTAGTACTTTTCGTTTTTGCTAGTCTTACTGATTTAATAGACGGAAAAATAGCGAGAAAACATAATTTGATAACAAATTTCGGGAAGTTCTTAGATCCGCTTGCGGATAAAGCACTTGTTATTTCTGCNCTGATTTGCTTTGTTGAGCTAGGCTTTACACAAAGCTGGGTGGTAATAATCATTATCATGCGTGAGCTATTAGTGACTTCTTTACGATTGCTTGCTAATGGAAAGGACAGCTCTGTTATAGCGGCTGGCTTTTCTGGAAAGGTAAAGACAACGGTGCAAATGGTGGCAATAAGTTTGATTTTACTCTTTAATGCATTTAGCTTTATAATTGGTGAAGGCTTTCCTTCAATACTAATAGGAAATATTCTTATGTATATTGCTTGTGCTATTACTATATATTCTGGTATAGAGTATCTATTTAAATATAGAAGTTATATTGATTTTAAGAATTGATTACACTTTTTATTTTAAATTTGGGAATGAGGCTTGTATAAAAAGTCCATTCCCTTTAATTATATAAAATAAATATTAGTGCAAAAATTTTATTGATTTTTTAATAAATTTATGATAAAATTAAAAGGAAATTTATTGATAACGGAGATGAAATTATGAAAAAATCATGCCTTGTTCTCGCTGCTGGTGATGGCACTAGAATGAAGTCGAAAAAACCAAAGGTACTTTGTACTGTCTTAGGCAAGCCTATGTTAGGGTGGGTGCTTGACAGCGTAAGGAAGCTAGAATTAAATCAAACAGGCATAATTATCGGTAATAATGCCGATAGCGTAAAGGAATATGCAATTTCTCAGGGTGAGTATAAATTTTATATCCAGTCTGAAAGAAAAGGTACAGCTCATGCAGTAATGCAAGGAGAAGAGCTTTTCAGTGATGAGTATGAGCATACTCTTGTTCTTTGCGGTGATGCTCCTTTTGTTAGTGAAGATGTTTTAAAAAGCTCATTTGTTTTTCACACTGAAAACAACAATGATATTACCGTAATCTCATCAATACTTGATAACCCTTTTGGTTATGGCAGGATAATACGAAAAGGTGATAGNCTTGACAGCATTGTTGAGGAAAAGGATTGCACAGAAAATCAAANGGAAGTAAAAGAAATAAACAGTGGTGTATATTGGTTTAAGTCAAGTACTTTGAAGAGGATGTTGCCTAAAATAAGCAACAANAATATTAAGGGCGAATATTATTTAACAGATATTATAAGGCTTTCTCTTGGCGAAAATGGCAAGGTAAATGCTTTTTTATGTGAAAGCAGTGATATTGTTTTAGGGGCAAATACACGTGCAGATTTATCAAGACTTAATCGTATTGCCCGTGATAAAATTTTGGATATTCATATGGAAAANGGTGTTGATTTTCCTTTGACAGACGGGATTATAATAGAAAAGGATGTTATTATAGGTGCTGATACTGTCATTTTTCCNAATACAATTTTAAGAGGAAAAACAATCGTTGGAGAGGGCTGCACTATCGGTCCTAATTCTTTAATTGAAAATTGTAAAATAGGTGATAATGTAAAGCTTAATAATGTTCAAGCATATGATAGTATCGTTGAGGACAATGTAAAGGCAGGGCCTTTTGTACATATCAGACCCAATTCAACTCTTAAAAATGGTGTTAAAATCGGTGATTTTGTTGAGGTTAAAAATGCTGAGATAGGCGATAATACAGCTATTGCACATCTTTCATATGTCGGCGATAGTATTGTTGGGAAATGTGTAAACTTTGGCTGTGGAACAGTCACTGCCAATTATGATGGTATAAACAAGCATCAAACAATAATTGGCGACAATGCCTTCATAGGCTGTAATACAAACCTTGTTGCCCCTGTTAAAATCGGCGATAATGCAACTACTGCGGCAGGCTCTACAATTACAAAGGACGTACCACCCAATTCACTTGCTGTTGAACGTGCAAGCACTAGAATTAAAGAAAATTGGAAGCATAATAAATTAAGGTTGGAAAATAAAAAGTCGAAATAACGCAAAATTTCCCCACTCTT
>JGI24707J26582_10000051_pt1 | contig 68928 bp, 68 predicted proteins | sample BioPla1DNA1_FD_26582 | JGI IMG/M metagenome (IMG submission 26582)
GATAGGTGGTGTAATATCACTCGAAACACCCAAAAATTGCAAGCAGATGTATGGATGAATTTGTAAGGGGAAACGTGCCAACGAATACTTGACACATACCATTAGGAAGCGGGACTTGAACTATTGTTGAAAACAGAATATAATGAAAGAGTGAAAGAACACACGAATTTTGTCGTGAGGTGGTTAAATGTTTAGCGTAGGAATAATCACTTCCAGCGATAAGGGTTTCAAAGGTGAAAGAACGGACTTGTCGGGACCCATTATTGCGGAGTTGGTAGAAGCAAAAGGCTATAAAATCATAAGACAAATAATAGTACCCGATGTTATGGAGGACCTGACAAGGGAAATGATTTATATGGCGGACGAACTAAAAGTGGATCTGATATTGACTACAGGGGGCACGGGTTTTAATAAAAGGGATGTAACCCCCGAAGCTACTCTTAGTGTTTGTGACAGGGCGGCAAGTGGTATTGCCGAAGCTATAAGATATCACAGTCTCAGTATTACCCCGAGAGCAATGCTTTCCAGGGCTGTTTCCGGAATCAGGGGGAATACATTGATAATAAATTTACCCGGAAGCCCGAAAGCCGTCAAGGAGGCCCTGGATTACGCCTTAGACAGTATTTATCACGGATTGGAAATACTGACCGATAGGGCCAGTGATTGCGCTAGGAAATAAGAGGCAATTTCAATGGAACAGATTAAAAAATATAATATATTAAAGATAGACGGCGGAAATAAGAATATAGTAGAGGATATAGTGGTACTGGAATACCCCTTCACCATTTTTGTAGATGGTAAAGAGGTTATCACACTTTTATGCAGTCCCAGGTCTTTGAAGTATTTGGCAGTAGGATTTTTATATTCTGAAGGGTTTATAGAAGGTTATTCTGCAATAGAGGATGTCCAAATAGACGAAATAAAAGGAAGGGCTTATATCAGACTGAATGCTAAAGGGATCTTCAATAAAAAATTACAAGAAAAAAGAACAATAGCTTCGAGCGGTGCAAAGGGTACAATGTTTTACGATATGCTGGATTCTCTGAAATCCAAGAAGGTTAAGGAACCTTTGAATATACCTGTTTATGAGATAAAAAAACTGATGGAAACATTTAATAAAAATTCGGAACTGTTTTATAAAACCGGAGGGGTTCATGCTTGTGCTATATGTAACAATAATAATATAATATATTTTGAAGAGGATATAGGAAGGCATAACGCATTGGACAAGGTACTGGGCAGAGCCCTGGCAGAAGATATGGATCTGAAAGATAAAATAGTTTTACTTAGTGGCAGAGTCTCCTCCGAAATGTTAGTAAAGGCGGTAAAGAGAGAAATCAAGGTGGTGGTTTCCAGATCAGCACCTACATCATTGGCCGTTCATATGGCCAGAGAATTAAATATAGCACTGATAGGATTTGTAAGAGGGGAAAAAATGAATATTTATAGCAGTTTTTCGAGCCTGAAATTCTAAGACCGACCGGTTATGAATAAAGGCCTATGGGTATAAGGAGAAATCTCTATGCCTCCCGTGCTTGGAAAGGAAAAAGTATTGTGCGGCCTTTCTATGGCTGCTTTTTTACTTAGAAATCCAAAAAAGGTATAAAATAAAAGGCTGTTATATAAATCTATAACCAGTAATTGGGCTACATTGTGTTGCTATTAATTCGGGCAGAAAAGAGGTGGTGCTTTAGGTGGATTTTTTTAATGTGGTCAGTGTTGAGGAAGGTAGAGAAATGTTGATGGAGAACTTCGGGGGTTATGATTTAAAAACCGAGCATGTAGATTTAGAGCACAGCATCAATAGGGTCTTAGGGGAGGATATATATTCGACTATAAATGTGCCTGAATTTGATCGCTCCACGGTGGACGGTTATGCTATCAAGGTTGAAGACAGTCACGGGGCCAATCAGTCCATACCCAGTATTATAAATATATTGGGGGAAGTGATGATGGGCGAGGCGATAGATTCCTCCATCAAGAGTGGAGAATCATTCTATGTTCCAACCGGAGGCATGATTCCGGAGGGTGCCGACGGGGTTGTTATGGTAGAAAATGTAGAAAAGATGGACAGTAGCACCCTTCTGATATACAAACCTGTATCACAGGGTGAAAATATCAACTACAAAGGTGATGACATTAAAAAAGGGGAACTGATTTTGGAAAAGGGCAGGAAAATAACCACCGGGGTCATAGGGGTTTTGGCAGCCCTTGGAATTTCCAAGGTATGTGTATATTGTAGGCCGAGGTTTTATATAATCTCCACCGGCGACGAGATTATAGGTATAGAGGAAGAATTAACCCTTGGAAAAATCAGGGATATCAATTCCTATACATTGGGTTCCCTGGTCCATAATGTTGGGGGAATTGTAGTTGGCAGGAAGATTGTAAAAGACAGTTATGAATTATTGCAGAATGAAGTGAAAAAAGCCATAGATATATCAGACATAGTTCTTTTGTCCGGAGGCAGTTCCGTGGGCACAAGGGATTATACGGGTAAAGTTATAAATTCATTTGACGGAAAAGGGGTGTTGTTTCACGGTTTGGCCATAAAACCGGGAAAACCCACCATTGTAGGTGAAGCCGGCGGTAAATTGATCTGCGGGCTGCCGGGACATCCGGTATCTTCGATTATAGTGTTTAAAGCACTAATAGAATATTATCTCGGAAAGAAGATGGGGACAACCGAAATAACACCGAGGGTAAAAGCCATAATGGATCATAATTTCAGATCCGACCCGGGTAAAGAGACATATCAAATGATTGAATTGAGACAAGAAGGCGGAAATTTTTATGGGACCCCGTCATTCGGTAAGTCAGGTATGATTAGCTTGTTGTCCGAATCCCAGGGATATATAGTAATAGGTTCACATGAGGAAGGGATTTATAAAGGAGAAGAACGAGAGGTTTACCTGCTTCAGTAAAATTATTGTCACACGGGTGCTTGACTGCCAGTCAAGAGGTCGTGGACTTATCTATTTCGGCAGAATCGGATTTGTATAATCAACGATGTTTCTGTGCAAAAGAATGCTCTTTTAATAAACAAACGACGAGGTGAAATAAATGGATAGAAGTACCTATATAGACAATATGCCGGTAGAAGAAGCCAAGACTAAATATTTCGAAGGGTTAAATATTCAGGATCATTTTGAGGAATTGGCCCCTGCGGATGCCCTAAACAGGGTGACCTATGAAGCGATATATGCCAAAATGAGCTCCCCGGGTTATAATGCGGCCGCCATGGACGGCATAGCTGTTGTAGCGGCCAAGACAAAAGGGGCCACGGAAATTTCGCCTGTAGTCTTGGCGGAGGGCGAAGATTTTTCATATGTTAATACGGGAAATCAGATTTTAAATCCCTATGATTCCGTTATAATGATTGAGGATGTAATTGATCTGGGAGATGGACAGGTTAAAATTTTAAAATCCGCCTATCCGTGGCAACATATAAGACAAATTGGAGAGGATATAGTTGCTACCGAAATGATAATACCTTCCAGGCATACGATAAGACCAATTGATCTGGGTGCCTTGATATCAGGGGGCATCGAGAGGCTGAAGGTGTACAAAAAACCGAGGGTAGGTATTCTACCAACCGGCACAGAAATAGTTGAAGATATAAAACAGGTAACCGACGGTAAAATTATAGATTCCAATTCCCGAGTTTTTGAGGGTTTGGTAAAAGAATACGGCGGTATACCCAACAGATATGCTCCCCACAGTGATGATTATCAATTATTGATAGAGGCAATATCAAAAGGTGTCGAGGAAAATGATATGTTGCTTATAAACGCAGGCTCTTCTGCGGGGACCACCGACCATACGGTGAAATTGATTGGGGAATTAGGTGAGGTTGTGGTGCACGGTGTGGCCATGCAGCCCGGGAAACCGACTATTTTAGGTATCATAAACAATAAACCTGTAATAGGAATTCCCGGATACCCTGTTTCCGCGTATTTTATCTTTGAAACCTTTGTAAAACTGGTGATAGAAAAATATATCGGACTTGAGTCAAAGGACGAAGACACTATTTTCGGCGTACTTTCCAATAGGGTTGTATCGTCACTAAAAAACAGAGAGTTAGTGAGACTGAATTTAGGACATGTAGGGGATAAATTAATAGCCACCCCGATAGGTGGCGGAGCCGGGGCAACCATGAGCCTGGTAAAAGCCGACGGAATAGGTATTATCCCCAGGAACATCGAAGGGATAGATGCGGGCGATACCATTGAAATAAACCTGTTAAAACCTATGTCAACTATAAAATCAAAACTGGTATCCATAGGCAGCCATGATTTGATTATGGACGTATTGGGAGATATGGCCGAACTTTCTTCGGGACACGTGGGAAGTATGGGCGGAATATTGTCCATGAAAAGAGGAGAATCCCATATAGCTCCCATTCATTTACTGGACGAAGATACAGGGGAATACAATGTGAGTTATGTTAAAAAATATTTTCCCGGGCAAAAAATGGCCCTTATTAAAGGTGTAAAGAGGCTGCAAGGGTTTATTGTGCAAAGAGGAAACCCCAAAAAGATAATGGATTTTAAGGATTTAATAAAGGAAGGGGTCACCTATGCCAACAGGCAAAGAGGCGCGGGCACAAGGGTGTTACTGGATTATCATTTAAAATTAGACAATATAGACCCACACCTTGTAGAAGGTTATACCAGGGAATTGAATACACATATGGCTGTGAGTGCGGCCGTAAAAACGGGCTCCGCTACCACAGGACTAGGTATTTATTCTGCGGCGAAGGCCATGGATTTGGATTTTGTGGATGTGACTTATGAAGATTATGATTTTCTGGTGCCCTATGAACTGTTGGCAGATTCGAGGATTGAAAAATTCATAGAATTATTAAAATCGGATCTATTCCAATCCAGGGTAAATAAATTGGGTGGATATAAATTTGAAAATACAGGAGACGTAATAACAATAGGAAGCTAGGTGATAAAGTGAGGGATTCATTTGGAAGAGAGATAACCTATCTCAGAATATCTTTGACGGACAGGTGCAATTATAGATGTATTTATTGTATGCCCCAGAGGGGAATAGATAACAAATTGGGTCATGAGGACATGTTATCCCTAGAGGAGATGTATATACTGATAAAAAATTTTGTAGAGTTGGGGATTAACAAAATCAGATTTACCGGCGGGGAACCTTTAGTCAGAAAAGGCATAGTTGATTTGGTAAGCAGAGTAAGTAAATTAGAAGGGGTTAAGGATTTAACCATGACCACAAACGGTCAGTTGTTAAAACAGATGGCAAAGCCCCTGAAAGAAGCGGGATTAAACAGAGTCAATATCAGTTTGGATACATTAGACCCTATGAAATTTGTGAGAATCACAAGATGCGGGGATTTGAATGCAGTGTTGGAAGGTATAGACGAAGCTATAAATGTTGGTTTGACTCCTGTCAAGATTAACACCGTACTAATCGGTGGGATTAATGACGATGAAATAAGAGATTTGATAGATTTTACCAAAAGGGGAATAGATGTAAGATTCATAGAATTAATGCCTATAGGGGAAGCGGCCAATTTTGCTAAGGAAAGATTTGTTTCTACCAACTTAGTGTTGGAAACCGTAAGTGAACTTGTCCCTATAGAAAGGGAAGACAAATCTTCCCCGGCGACTTATTATGTTCTTCCCGGTGTTAAAGGTAAGGTTGGACTTATAAATCCTATTTCTTGTAAATTTTGCGAAAATTGTAATAGAGTCAGGCTTACATCTTCAGGAAAGTTAAAACTTTGCCTGCATTCGGATAGGGAAATAGATCTGGGCTCCGCACTACGGAATAATGGGAATATCAAAGAAATTATTAAGGATGCTATATGGACCAAAGAAGAGAGCCATCATTTAGAAGATGAACAGTATATAATCAGAAATATGAACCAGATAGGGGGGTAAATATGGACAAATTAACCCACTTTAATGAAAGTGGCAGGGCTCATATGGTAGAGGTGGGAGACAAAGATATAACCAAAAGAACCGCTGTAGCCAGGGGGAAAATTATTATGAAGGACGAAACCCTCCAAAGAATAAAAGACGGACTGATAAAAAAGGGAGACGTATTGTCGGTTGCCCAAGTAGGTGGCATAATGGGGGCCAAGAAAACCAGTGAATTAATCCCCATGTGCCATAATATATTTTTAACCGGGGCGGATATCAGATTTCGGTTTATCGATAACGGTGTAGAGGTAGAAGCGGAAATCAATTCTACGGATAAAACCGGGGTGGAAATGGAAGCACTGACTGCGGTCAGTATAGCGTGTTTGACGATCTATGATATGTGCAAAGCTATGGACAGGGGCATGGAAATTCAGGACATAATGTTAATCAAAAAAGCAGGAGGAAGGTCGGGCGTATATACAAGGGAAGAATAATATGGGGTGTGTCGGGACGTTTTACTCGGCACACTTTTTTTATACACATAATGATTTTAATTGAATAAATTAATAGTATATGCAAATAATGAATCTTATCGGAATCATAGGCCATCCGGCAAATACAATATGCGTTTGGAGGGGGAGCACAGTGGCAAAAAAAGGGTATATTAAAAGGCTTCTACCGGGGAGCAATACATCTATCGGATTTTATTCGTATTTTGAACATATTATAGACCAAAAGGAAGCGGAAAAAATTTATTATTTCAAGGGCGGACCCGGCGTGGGAAAATCCTATATGATGGAAAAAATAGGTTATAAAATAATTGATAAGGGATTAGACATAGAATTTCATCACTGCGCCGCAGATCCTGAATCTATTGATGCAATCGTTATACCGGACATAAGGGTGGCTATAATAGATGGCACAACCCCTCATATGATAGATCCGAGGTATCCTGGTGTTACGGGAGTAATATTTAATTTAGGTGAATTTTTAAACGAAAAAGGTCTAAGGGAGATTAAAGATAAAATTATACAGTTTACGGAAGACAATAAAAATATTTATGCTAGAGTTTATAAATATCTTGCGGCGGCAAAATTGATACATGATGACATTGAATGGATCAACAGTTATGCAATGGATTTTAATAAGGTTGTCAAGGAAACTGATAAATTAGCAAATAAATATTTTGACACTGTTGCGGATAAAGGTAAACTTGGCAGGGAAAGGCACCTTTTTGGGAGTTCATATACATTAAAAGGCAGGGTGGATCATGCAGAAACCTTTATCGGTATAATAGGAAAGATTATTTATATAAAGGGGGATGACGGCACGGGTAAATCTACATTGTTAGGAAAATTATCGGCTATAGCGTTGAATAAAGGTTATGATGTAGAAATTTATCACGAACCCCTGGTACCGGAAAAAATAGAGTCCATTGTCGTCCCGGAACTCGATCTGGCCTTCACAACAAACGGAAAATTTTCTAACGGAGAAACGGTTGATCTGGATGCACATATAGACAAGGCAAAAATCAAAAAGTATGAGGAAGAATTGAAACATAGCAAAAAGATGTTCAACAAGTTGTTAAACGATGTCTTTATATACCTGGGTAAAACTAATGGCGTTCACAATAAAATGGAGGAATATTATGCACCGAACATTTTTTATGAGGGTTTAGATAAAGTCAGGGGGGATATACTGGAAGAGATAACTCATATAATTGAAATTGGAAGGCCAAAGTAAAAACCGATATCACATTTGCAAAATGCAATTATGCTACTTTGGAATATTTTTTTTATTGACAGGAATCTGATGTGACCATATACTTTCACCATCACTAAATATGACAACAGTTTGTTGTAGATCTGTACGATAGATGAGGACATCGGATTCTTCAAGGCGTGTTATGACTTCTTTATGGGGGTGATTATAGGGATTATTACTACCGAGCGAAATGAGGGCGACTTCCGGACCGACATAATCTAAAAATTGTTGGGTTGTCGAAGCATTGCTTCCATGGTGTCCGACCTTTAACACATTGGCGCTCAAATTATTTTTATTATATGTATCCATTAAATCCATTTCCGCCTCGCGTTCCATATCGCCGGTGAACAAAAATGATTTATTTTTATAATCCAGTCTAAAAACAATGCTCCATAGATTTAGGTTTTCACCATAGTCTTTTATAGGGCCTAAAAAGTGGAGCTTAATATCTTTGTCAAACTCAATAATATCATTTGGCTGCGGGGGGCTGATAGTGAGCCCTTTAGATTCGATTGTAGTAAGTAACTTTTCAAAAGTCGCACTGGTATGGGGTTTTTGGGGCATCATAATTTTTTCAATCTCAAAGTTATTGACAATTTCAGATAAACCGCCTATATGGTCGGTATGAGGGTGCGTGCCTATAAGTAAATTGATTTTATTAATTCTGTGTTTTAGCAAATAGGATTTTACTTTTTTGCCTTGGGGGGTTTCGCCCGCATCAACTAAAATTGTTTTATTATTAGGTGTGATTATTAAAATACTTTCACCTTGTCCCACATCAATCATGTGTATTGATAAAACATCAGAAGCCCGGTTACATCCGGTAAATACGAATAAAGCTAGGGATAATATAATAACGAGTATGGCAGTGAGCTTAATGTTGATTTTCATATGATTTTCCCCCTAAAAAATGTTTATGGTATAATTAACCTGTATTAACATAATACACTATTGATTAGACCTTCGAAACTACTTTTTTTAAAATAAATACATTATAAGGTGCATATTTCTGATGATAAATACTATATTCAGTGGTGGTTGGTTTGTTTTATACCTTTTGACGCTTGAATCATACACTATTATATCAACATTAAAAGGTTTATGTTTAATATGTTGCTTAGTTTATCTTGTCTTACAATTATTTTACACTATCAATTATCATTATGATAGTTAACAAATTAGATTAAGTATAGTAAAATATAAATGAGATAATAATTGTACTTGAAAGCGGTGATTGATATAAAGTTGAACATATTTTTCTATAGCAGAATAGACAGGGTTAATTTTTTAAAAGAAAGCTTGGGGATTAAAAATATAAATAAAGATACTGTGCAAGTTTTGACCCCTACAATGGTTGGATTGGATGGGTTCAGATTCAGAAACAGTTTTAGAAAGAATCCGGGTTATTGGTTGGAGCTGGTTTTCAGTGAGGACCAAAAAGGCCGGAATCTTTATGAGCAGTTCGCACAAAAAGTCGCACATAATAAAAAAGACAGTTTCGTTTTTTATCCGACAATTGATTTACCTGCCAAACAATTGCAGGCCGGCTGGACCGATAAATATAATTTTTGTATCAAGGATCAACATGGGGACAAGTGGAAATTGTTTTTTAGGGAACTGAAGGAACATGTAAAATGTGAACGGATGGACAACGCATATGTCGGATTAAATTTATTGTTGAGATACAATCCGTTTTTTCTGAAGAAATATAAACGGTACTATATGTTTGAAAGGTTAGCCTATTATTACGAGCAACAGGGCAATATAGCAAAAGCCATCAGGTGTCTACGATTACAAAGCGTATTGAGCCCCGAATCTGTAGAACCCCATTTAAATATAAGCAGCTTTTATATTATCAACAATATGGAAGAGGATGCAATACGGGCATGTAAAATCGGACTGCAGAAAAACCCTAAGGACCAATATTTAATGAGTAATTTGGTCATAGCGCTCAGCAATATAGGTGATCATGATTCCGCATTGGCATTTTTAAAACAAACATTAAAAGATGATAGCAAGGATATATTACTTTGGAAACTGATGGGTGATTTGTATTATGAGATGGATAACAATAAAGAGGCAATTAAATGTTATAAAACCGTATTAGGCATAAAAAATGAGAATATAAAAAATATGCCTAACTTTTATGGGGAGATATATAACTCCATAGGCGCCTGCTATTTTGAGGAAGAAAAATATAGCAAGGCGGCTAAATATTATAAAAAGGTATTAATGTATAATCCTAATGACAATTATACGCTTTTGAGTTTATCACAGATCTATTTTTATTATCTGGGGGATGTGGATACTGCCTTGAATTATACCAAATTATTGGTAGATCAGGTTCCGGATAGCGGGTTTGGGCAATATCAGTTGGGTCTTATATATATGGAATACGGATGCATAGAAAAATCGAGGTGGCACTTATACAAGGCCAGGCGCCTGATGCCCGACTATGCCCCTGTTCATGATGCTATTGAAATGATAAGAGACACCCATTAAGTTAAATAGCTGAATTGATTATTTTAATGGGTTAAAATAAAAATATACAGAGGGAAATTATATATATATGTAGAAAATACATAGGTATGGGGGGATGAAAGTGAAAAGGCCCTTTGTTACTTTATGTATTTTTCTTTTTATCGGAATTATGATTGCCCATTTGTTTGATTATTCTGTATCTATGTATTGTGTTATATTTTTTGTTCTACTTACCCTGATTTCATTTCTGATTTATGAGGGGGCATTTAACGCCCTGCTTATGTTTACCGTTATCTTTTTGGGTATATATCTGTATGGACAAAGCATAACAGGTAGCGGATTACCTGAAGTGCTTACCCCTGACTCAATAATAAAGGTTAAAATCTTGAAAGAGGCCTCTCATAAAAGAGGTTACAACGAACATGAAGTGGAAATAATCAATATATTTGCAGACGAAAAGAGTCGGGGCATTAGAATCAACCGGAAAGCACAGCTCAATATATATCAGGGCCCGGAAGGGGATTCTATATTTACAGTGGGAGACATAATTGAGATAAGAAATGTCAGCGTCAAGGAACTGTCAGGAAATCATAAAAAGGATGCAATAAATGGGTATGAATTATTTTTGAAAAGCAAAGGTTTGGAATATATATTAAATGCAAATACAAAAGATATAACAAAAACTGATATAAATTTTAAATACATAGATATACTCGGTAGTAGCCACAGGGTTAAGGTCTATTTAGAAGATTTTTTAGACAGCACATTGGATTTTGAAAATAGCGGTATATTAAAAAGTATCGTTTTCGGAAACCAGGGCTATCTGTCAAGAGATAAGCTGGATATGTTCTCCAAAACAGGAACAGCGCACATAATGGCGGTTTCAGGGCTGCATGTGGGGCTGATGGCAATAGTGGCGGATAAATTTTTAAGGCTGATAAACATTGGTAAAAATAAAAGGCTATATCTTACTATGATCATTCTGATATTCTATGGATATATGGTCTATTTCCCTGCGTCTATAGTGAGGGCCGGGGTTATGTATTTATTATATATAACCGCCTATTTCCTACATAAGCGGTATGATAGTGTAAATGCATTATTTTTTATAGGATTTATGCTGCTGATCCGCAGACCCTTGATTGTTCATTCAATTTCGTTTCAATTATCGTTTATGGCTACTTTAAGCATTTTGTTGTTGGGCCCGATCCTAAACAAAAGATTGGACAAAATCATAGGCCAGCTGTCCCCACTGGTATCGGTCACATTGGCAGCCCAAATAGGAACATTTCCTATCATGGCATATCATTTTAATCAGATATCGTTAGTTTCATTGGTAACAAATCTTTTGATTGTGCCCATGATGTCCCCTATGTTATCAATAACGTTTGTAAGCGTCTTGGTCGGAACTATATCCTTCAGATTGGGATTTTTAATAAATCGAATAACTGATCATCTTTTAAATTACATCAATTGGGTCACGGTAAAATGTGCTATAATACCATATGGAAGTCTCAAGGTTGACGAAATAAAACCCGCATACATATTTAGTTACTATGTTATATTAGCAATTATTTATTTTTTATTATGCAAGAAAAGCGATTTACAAGAAGAAAGGCCGGTTAAAGCATATGAGTTATAATAAAATAATAAACAGCATTAAAAAAAATGAAATCAAAAACGTGTATCTGTTTTACGGTGAAGAAACCTATTTGATTGACGATATTTTGAAAAGACTCAAGGGAAAATTAGTTGATCCCAACTTTGAGCAGTTTAATTTTGTGCTTATTGAGGACAAGGAAGTAAATTATGAAAAGATAATCGATGCTTGCGAAACCCTGCCCTTCATGGCTGAAAAAAAATTGGTATATTTAAACGGACTGGACATTTTTAAAAAGAAGCCCGGTTCATCCCCGGAAGAGGAAGAAGAACAGTCTGTGGAATATACTGTTAAAATGTCCGAGGATGAAGAACGGTTTGTAAATTATATTGCTAAAATTCCCGAGAGTACGGTTGTTGTCTTTTACGGGAATCCTGCGGTAGACGGTAGAAGAAAAATTGTCAAACAGATTAAAAAATATGGCTGTGCGGTGGAATTCACAAAATTAAGCGAAGAAAGATTTAACAAGTGGATAAAGTGGATATTCAAAGGTCAAGGTAAATCTATAGGTGCCAAGGAGTTGGCGCTGTTTAAAAACAATTTGGATTATCTGGGAAAACGGTCTTCACAAAATCTTTTGGACGTAGAAAATGAAATAAAAAAATTAGCAGCATTTATGGGTACAAATATAAATGTGGAACAGGAGCATATAGATAAGGCAATGGGTTCAAATTTTCATAATGATATATTCAATCTTCTCGATTCTATTGAAAAAAGCAATTATCCTGAATCTATTAAAAGGTTAAATTATATGTTGGATAAAAAGGAACCCGCTTTGAAAATATTGGCCATGCTGGGTAACCAAATGAAAAACATACTGTCATCAAAATTACTCACCGAAGAGGGTTATTCATATAAAAAGATAGCTTCCAAATTAGGAATTCGAGATTTTGTGGCCCGTAAATGTGTGGTGCAAAGCAGAAAACTTACAATAGAGCGTTTGAGGGAACTTTTAAATCTGTTTTTGGATGCCGATATAGCCATCAAATCAAGCGCAATGGATGAGACATTAATTATGGAAATGTTGATTTTAAAAACATGTCGGCAATAAAATTCCAAAAAATCGAAAAAAGCGTACCGCATTGTTGTACGCTTTATGATTTAACCTGTCGCCCTGTTATCCGTTATATTGCCTTGTTCAGTCTTTTAGCCAATCTTGAGATTTTTCTTGAAGCCCTGGCTTTATGAATAGTTCCTTTAGCCGCAGCCTGATAAAGTTTCTTTTCAACAAATTTTAGCCTCGTTTTTGCTTCGTCATAATTCTCGGATTCTAGAGCCTCTTCAAATCTTCTGATTGCGGTTTTAAGTTGCGATTTGATCATTCGGTTTGCTGCCGTATTTTTGGCAGTGACTAAAATTCTTTTCTGTGCTGATTTAATGTTTGCCAACATATCCACCCCCTCGCATGTCATTAACACATGTAATTTTACCAGAGATTTGAATATAATGCAATAAAAAATATGTTTATATTCAGTTTATATTCAGTTTATTAACATCAGAGGGCAAAACTATACCTTATCTGATTTTTAAATACATTAATATATGGAAACCTACAGATAATAAACAAAACAGTTCAAATATTAAAAATCATATGAGGATGGTGTGGCGTGATGTTTCAACCGAAGACAGACCTGGCGTCAGAAGCCAGAGAAATATATAGGGAACAGGATCAAAGGGAGATTTTTGGTGTTTCTATGGATAAACAGGAAATAGGGGATGTTTTAATTACACGTGTAGAGGTGCTGGATGATAACGGGGCCAACGCTATAGGAAAACCGAAGGGAAAATACGTTACATTAGAGAGCAACGGTCTTAGGAAGGCCGACGCTGATTTTAAGGACGAAATGAGCAAATTGCTGGCTAAGGAACTTAAGGCCGTAGTGCCTGAAAAAGAGAATATGAAGGTGCTTGTGGTGGGATTAGGAAACCGGGATGTAACCCCGGACTCTTTAGGTCCGAAGGTTGTATCAAAGGTTTTTGTTACACGGCACATGTTCAAGTTTTATAATAAAGAAGAAGACAAGGATCTCATAGAGTTAAGTGCGGTTTCCCCGGGAGTAATGGGGACTACAGGCTTGGAAATCAGTGAAATAATAAAAGGGATAGTTGACAATTCAAAACCTGATATTGTTATTGCAGTGGATGCATTGGCTTCAAGGAAGGTGGAAAGGATTAATTCGACAATACAGATTTCTACATCCGGAATTGTGCCCGGCTCGGGGATAGGAAACGAGCGAAAGGCTTTGGATGAACCGAGTCTGGGTGTGCCTGTCATTTCAATAGGCGTGCCGACTGTGGTAGATGCCGCGACCCTGACCAGTGATACTATAGAATTGGTGATCAATGCGTTTTCCCAACAGACAAAGGTTGGTTCGCAGTTTTATAATATGTTAAAAGAATTAAAAAAAGAGGAGAAATATGAACTGATCAAGGAGGTGTTGGAACCATACAGTGCCAATATAATTGTTACTCCAAAGGGGGTAGATGAGATAATCGCAGACCTTTCACAAATTATCGCAAACGGTATTAACATTGCGCTGCACCCGGGGATTGACTTAAAAGATGTTAATCGGTATATAAATTAGTTAGTAATAAAGCACCTATCATTTTCATAATTATTATAGAAATATAAATAAAAGTGGGTGCTTTACTTGAATAAACATATGAAAATACCAAAAGGTTGTCGTAATATTGTTATTTTATTATTGGTCTTGCCGGCATTATTTTTGATATCAAAGCCGGCATTTGGTGGGAAACCTTTGAGTGTGTTCAGTAACAAAAATTATCAAGGTGAAATCTTAAAACTGAGTGAAAACAAAAAAATAGACAACAATTTTTTTATTAGAATAGTTCAACACACATTCCCAAACAAAAAAGCCCAAGAACGATATAATCTGATGTCTCCGTTTAAAAAATTGGGCTCATCCTTTTTTACAGGTATATTCAGAATAAATCCCGGCAATCCGCTGACCTTTATACAGGCACAGTTTCCGGTGGCGGCTTCACATCATGACAGGTTAATGGCCGGTATACCCAATAGGGACAAACGGGCGGATACAGAAGAAGACTGGTCGAAGGAAATTCATTTTGTTGATTATGATGAGGGAGGGGGAACTGTGGCCGTCGACAGCAGTACCACCGACAGATATGGTACCGATGAAAATGAACTTATGGACAATGATTCCGACGGAATGGGGGAAGGCACATATGCGATAGACGATGAAAATATTGTTGACAGTTTAAATCCCGTTTCCGCGACAAATTTGAAAGACGTGCCAAAACCGAAACCTATAAAAATCGAAAAAAACAAACCATGTGTTTTAATATACCATACCCATGGAACTGAATCATATAAACCGATGACCGAGGGCAACTATCACAGTTTAAAAAAGGAATATACCGTAATGGGGGCGGCAAATATTATCGCCGGGGAATTAGAAAAAAAGGGTTACAAAACAATACATGATACCACATATCATGATTACCCTTCCTATAGCGGTTCCTATAACAGGTCTGCTGTCACTGCCAAATCTATATTAGAAAAGAATCCTACAATAAAGGTGATTTTGGACATACATAGGGACGGATACGACAAGATAGACACAAGAAAAGACAAATCAAAATTGATTGAAAACAGCAGGATCAAAATAAATGGCGAACATGTTGCACGTTTTCAGTTTGTTATCGGTGCGACCAGTAAAAACAGGAAAGAAGTAGAGTGTTTTGCCCGTTTTGTTAAGGCGGTGAGCGACAGCAAATATCCCGGTTTTAGCAAGGAAATTTTAGTTAAACAGTATGGAAGCTATAACCAATATTTGTCTGATTATGCAGCATTAGTAGAGCTTGGCGCCAACTCTAATACCATAGAGGAAGCTGAGAAAGCGGGTTATTATTTTGCTGATGTTGTTGGCGATGCATTAAAGTTATTATCCGAGTAAATTTAAACAGGTTTAAAAACTATAAAAAAGCCTACAATATGTATGGTGATGTGAATGAGTAGGGCAGGACGTAAAAAAACAGAAAACAAATTAAAAAGACTTTTTAAAATATGCATTTTAATACAAATCACTTTATTGATTTGCGGCCTATTGGCTGTAGATTTTCAAATAAGAACAACATTGGGGATAGACGAAGTCAGTTTGATATCATATAAGCAGGAAGGGGAAGGCAGATATATAATTCACATAATGGGAAACTCTTATTTGTTCGATGTTTCCACCTATAGGATCCAAAACATGCGATAGGTTTGCACAATTAAAGAAAATGGCTTATAGTATAAAGGGAGGGAGCTAAAAGTGTCGGTTATTCCGGCATTTTTTTATAGGAGTGATCAGAATTATAAATTGTTTATTGTAGCTACAAAATATAAAAATTGTGTGATATACTTTAAAAAATTATGTACAGTTGGGGAGGAAGGATATGCCAGGCGATCGACAAAAGAGAATTCGGAACTTTTCCATTATTGCTCATATTGACCACGGTAAATCTACTTTGGCGGACAGGCTTATTGAATATACGGGTATAATTTCTCAGAGGGAAATGCAAAACCAGGTGCTGGACAATATGGACCTGGAAAAAGAACGCGGGATCACAATAAAATTACAAACAGTTCGTCTTGTGTACAGGGCTGGAGATGGAGAAGAATATTATTTAAATCTCATAGATACCCCCGGGCATGTAGATTTTACATACGAGGTATCCAGGAGTTTAGCGGCCTGTGAGGGGGCCATATTGATCGTGGACGCATCACAGGGCATAGAGGCACAAACCCTAGCCAATGTATATCTGGCCCTGGAACAGGATCTGGAGATAATACCGGTTATAAATAAAATTGACTTGCCCAGTGCCAGACCGGATGAAATAAAAAGGGAGATTGAAGATATTATCGGACTGGATGCAAGTGAAGCACCTTTAATTTCCGCAAAGGAAGGGTTAAATATTGAGGATGTATTAGAATATATTGTAAGAAAGGTTCCGCCACCCGCAGGAGATGAAAATGCGCCGCTGAAGGCACTGATATTTGATTCTTTTTATGACAGCTATAGGGGGGTTATAGCCTATATTCGGGTGATGGAAGGTAAAATCGAAAAGGGTATGAAAATAAAGATGATGGCTACAGGTAAAAAATTTGAGGTTATCGAAACCGGTGTTTTTTCACTGGATCCGATACAGGTGGATTACTTGAAGGCCGGAGATGTAGGCTATGTGGCTGCCAGTATCAAGGACGTAAGGCATTGCCGTGTAGGGGATACAATTACAGATGCATCAAACCCGACATCGGAACCTCTGCCGGGATACAGAAAGGTCAATCCTATGGTGTACTGTGGCATATATCCTGCAGAAGGCGAAAAGTATGAGGATATAAGGGATGCCCTCGAGAAACTTCAGGTAAATGATGCTGCACTTATTTTTGAACCTGAGACATCCGTTGCGTTAGGTTTTGGTTTCAGATGCGGTTTTCTCGGTTTGCTTCATATGGAAATTGTTCAGGAAAGGCTGGAGAGAGAATTTGATTTGGATCTTATAACCACCGCACCGAGCGTTATATATAAGATCACCAAAACGGATGGGGAGGTTCTGATGATTCAAAATCCCGCAAATCTACCGCCACAGCAAGAGGTAAGCATTATGGAGGAGCCCATTGTCGAGGCCACGATCATGGTTCCGAATATTTATGTGGGGGCTGTTATGGAGCTGTGTCAAGAACGGCGCGGAGAGATGAAGGATATGCAGTATATTGATGAAAACAGGGTTAATCTTCACTATGAAATGCCCCTGAATGAAGTGATTTATGATTTTTTCGATGCGTTGAAATCAAGGACGAGGGGTTATGGATCCTTGGATTATGAATTTATAGGGTACCGTCAATCCAATTTGGTCAAATTGGATATTTTAATAAATGGGGAACAGGTCGATGCGTTATCATTTATAGTGCATAACAGCAAGGCTTATGCCCGGGGCAAAGCCATATGCGAAAGATTAAAGGATGAAATTCCGAGGCACCAGTTTGCTATACCGATTCAGGCAGCCATCGGAAACAAAATAATATCCCGTGAAACTATCAGAGCACTCAGGAAAGATGTATTGGCTAAATGTTATGGCGGGGATATAACAAGGAAGAAAAAGCTTTTAGAAAAACAAAAAGAAGGTAAAAAGCGTATGAGACAGGTGGGGAGCGTAGAGGTTCCACAGAAAGCATTTATGTCTGTATTGAAACTGGATGACTGATAATGTGTCACGGGGACGGGGGTTTTGCCGGATGACCATTGTGACACATAAATTACAAACGGCGGTGAAAATATGGGTACCATAGCTTTGTATATACACATTCCTTTTTGTCAAAAAAAATGCAATTATTGTGATTTTAACTCTTATAGCGGCAAGCAACATCTTATCAGGGATTATATAGAAGCATTAAAGAAAGAAATAAGAATGAATAAGAATGTGCTGGACAGTAACAAAATAAGCACAATATTTTTCGGCGGTGGCACTCCTTCCATATTGGAGGGCGATCAAATAGTCATTATTATGGATACAATAACAAAATATTGTGATATCGAAGAGAATGCCGAAGTTTCCATAGAGGCTAATCCGGGTACCTTGAGTCATGATAAGTTGGCAAAATATTATGATAGTGGAATCAACCGTTTAAGCATAGGATTACAGGCATGCCAAAATGATTTGCTAAAAACATTGGGCAGGATTCATAGTTTTGAAGATTATTTAGAAAATTTAAAAGAAGCCAGGGAAATAGGGTTTTCAAACATAAATACGGACCTGATGTTTTCGTTACCGGGTCAGAGCAAGGAAGACTTGGAAGAATGTTTGGAAAGGGTGGTATCTTTAAATATACCTCATATTTCCGCATACAGTTTGATAATTGAAGAAGGTACCCTGTTTGGTGATTGGGTGGACAACAAAACAATTATACTCCCCGATGAGGAAATACAGTTAGAAATGTATCATAGTACAATAAGATATTTAAAAGAGAAAAATTATATACATTATGAAATATCCAATTTTGCCAAGCCGGGATTTCAGTGCAGACATAACATGACATATTGGCATAATGAGCCATATTTAGGTTTAGGCGCGGGTTCCCATTCCTATCTTAATAAAAAAAGATTTAACAACGTAAATGATATAGAAAAGTATATATATCTGGTGAAAAACGAGAGAACACCTGTAGAAAATGAGATAGATGTTTCGGACAAAGATGAAATCGGTGAAACCATGTTTCTGGGTTTAAGGTTAATAGAAGGGATTTCTGTCAAAAAATTTATTGAGCGGTTTAATGCTTCACCTTTTGAGATATACAGGGAGCAGATTGAAAAATTCTCAGCACAGGGTTTGCTGGAATACGACAAAGCGAATATCAGACTCACTCAAAGAGGTATTGACCTTTCCAACGTTGTTTTCCGGGAAATGTTATTAGATTAAATTTTTCCTAAAAGCTATTGACAAAAATAAGATGTAATGATATTTTATAGATATAATGATTAGCACTCAATGACATAGAGTGCTAACAACCCGAGGTGGTTCTATGTTAAATGAAAGGAAGTTAAGAATACTTCAGGCTATTATTCAGGACTATATTGAAACTGCGGCACCTGTCGGTTCGAGAACATTGTCAAAAAGGTATAACCTTGGGATAAGCCCGGCGACTATTCGGAACGAGATGGCGGACTTGGAGGATTTGGGGTTTATTATACAGCCTTATACTTCGGCAGGGCGTGTCCCTTCGGATAAGGGTTACAGATTATACGTGGATCAATTTATATCTTTGAAGAAGACAAAGGCCATAGAACAGGACTGTCTGGTGTTGGATTTGCTTCGTGAAATCGGGGAAATTGAACAGATGTTGCAGTACAGTTCAAAAATATTGTCACAGCTGACCAACTACACTGCTATTGCCCTATCACCTCAGATAAAAGAGAGTAGATTAAGGCATATTCAATTGATACTTATCAACAGTGATCATTTGATTGTGATAATAATTACCGATAAGGGGATTATAAAAAAATCGGTGATCAGATTGGATGACAAAATTGATAGGGATAGTGTCCAGGTCATATCTAATTTCTTAAACGACAAACTTCATGGTTTAGCTGTGAAGGATATTACAACAGAGCTGATTAAAACATTGAGTGCGGAATATGCGCATCTGGGTGGTCTGATTGAAAAGATAATTTCTGAAATATTTCAGTCACTGGACGAAATCAATGATATAGACATATTCCTGGACGGGGTTATGAATATATTCAATTTTCCGGAATATAACGACGTTTTAAGAGCAAGGTCGTTTCTGGAACTGTTAGAAAAAAAGGAGTTATTGAGTAATCTGATTACTTCTTTCGAGGATGAGGGGCTCAACGTTTCAATCGGTAGTGAAAATACGTATGAAGAAGTAAAGGATTGCAGCCTGGTTACCGCCACCTACAAAATGGATGATACAATTTTGGGCTGGTTAAGTATTATAGGGCCCACAAGAATGGATTATTCCACTGTGGTGAGCGTGATGACTCAAGTCAGTGAATTTATTATGGAATTACTGAATAGCAAACATAAATAAAATGTCAGGAATAGGTAATAGTGTAGGGTGGTTATTGCCCTGCACTGCTACCTATTACCTATGTAATTGATTTTGTTTTTGGTGTATTACATAGTAATAATGACAATTAATTAGGGCAGGTGAAAGATAGTGAATGAAATTAAAAGAGAAACTGAACATGAAGAAACCGCAGCACTAAGGGGGCAAGAAGTCGAAACATCGGAATGGGATGAAGAAACAGCCGACAGTAATTTAGAGGCTGTTATAGACGAAATGGAGGGGCAGGAAGAAGGTCCTGTCAGTTTGGAGGAAAAATTGGAAAAGAAAACAGCCCAGTACGAGGATATACTTGATCGATTTCAGAGATTGCAGGCGGATTTTGCAAACTACAAAAAACGCGTCAGAAAAGAAAAAGATGAAATTTTTCTTTATGCAAACGAAGAAATTGCATTTGATCTGTTGAATACTATAGATAGTTTGGAGGGAGCCATGAAGCCTAAAAATAGGCCTGATAATTCCGAAGAATTTGATTCTATATTGGGTGGCATCAATTTAGTGTATAAACAATTGATAGATACCTTGGCCAGACATGGGATAGAAGAAATTGAGGCCTTAGGCAAACCTTTCGATATGAATTTTCATCATGCCATAGCACAGGAAGAAGTGGAGTGTGAGCCGGGCTATGTTATAGAGGTGCTTCAAAAAGGTTATAAAATAAATAAAAGAGTGCTGAGACCGGCGATGGTTAAAGTGTCAAAATAGAAAATAAATTGGATCTTTAATTTGCATATATTGAGGAGGGAATGATAATATGGGTAAAGTTATAGGAATAGATTTAGGAACAACAAATTCATGTGTCGCCGTGTTAGAAGGCGGGGAACCCGTTGTAATTACAAATAGTGAGGGTAACAGAATAACACCGTCTGTTGTAGCTTTTGGTAAAGACGGTGAAAGAATTGTAGGGGAACCTGCAAAAAGACAGGCTGTGGTAAACCCGGACAAAACAATTATGTCAATTAAAACGCGAATGGGTTCCGATTATAAGGTGGATATTGATGGGAAGAAATATACGCCCCAGGATATTTCCGCAATGATCCTTCAAAAATTAAAAACAGACGCCGAGGCCTATCTTGGAGAAACTGTAACCGATGCGGTGATTACCGTACCGGCCTATTTTACGGATAGCCAGAGGCAGGCGACCCACGACGCAGGGAAAATCGCGGGATTGAATGTACAAAGGATTATAAATGAGCCGACGGCGGCTTCTTTGGCTTATGGACTGGACAAAGTAGAAGAACAGCAAAAAATATTAGTATATGATTTGGGCGGAGGAACCTTCGACGTATCTATATTAGACCTCGGGGACGGGGTATTCGAAGTATTATCGACCAATGGAAACAACCATTTGGGCGGGGATGATTTTGATAAAGAAATAATAAATTATATTGCCGAGGAATTTAAAAGAAAAGAAGGCGTAGACTTAAGAGAGGACAGTATGTCTTTACAAAGATTAAATGAGGCGGTAGAACAAGCGAAAAAAGAACTTTCAAGTACTTTGACAACAAATATTAATCTACCGTTTATCACTGCAACCAGTACAGGGCCAAAACATTTAAATATGGATTTAACCAGGGCCAAGTTTGAAGAATTGGTATCACATTTAATAGGGAAGACCAAAGAACCTATGAAAATAGCTATAAGCGATGCCGGTTTATCGGCTAATGATATCGACAAGGTAATTTTAGTGGGCGGCTCCACCAGAATTCCTGCGGTACAACAGCTTGTAAAAAACATTACAGGCAAGGATCCGCACAAGGGAATAAACCCGGACGAATGTGTTGCATTAGGTGCGGCCATCCAAGCGGGTGTGCTCACGGGGGAAGTCAGGGATGTACTGTTGTTGGACGTAACCCCACTATCGCTGGGGATTGAAACCTTGGGAGGGGTATCCACCAGATTGATAGAAAGGAATACAACAATACCCACAAGAAAGAGCCAGATTTTTTCCACTGCCGAGGATAACCAACCTGCTGTTGATATCCACGTATTGCAGGGAGAAAGACAATTGGCACTGGACAATGTTACCCTGGGAAGGTTTAAATTAGACGGCATAGCACCGGCACCCAGAGGAATTCCCCAAATTGAGGTTACCTTTGACATTGATGCCAACGGTATCGTAAATGTTTCCGCTAAAGATTTGGGAACAGGCAAGGAGCAGAAAATAACAATAACAGCGTCGACTAACTTAAGTGAAGAAGAGGTTGAAAGGAAGATCAAGGAAGCAGAACAATTTGCGGAAGAGGATAAAAAACGCAAAGAGGCGATTGAAACTAAGAATCAGGCGGATAGTTTGATATACCAATCAGAAAAAACGTTAAAAGAGATGGAAGGTAAGATAAGCCCTGAAGAAGAGGTAGGGGTAAAAACGGAAATAGAAAAGTTGAAAAAAACGGTGGAAAGTGGTAATGTAGAAGATATAAAGAAATCAATCGAAGACTTGAATGCCGCATTTGCACCTATAACACAGAAAATGTACGAACAAGCTGCACAAGCGCAACAAGCCGGGGGAGAAACACAAGGTGAAGGTGCCACCCATAAAGATAATGTAGTTGATGCGGAATATGAAGTTGTAGATGAGGATGAACCTTCGGAGGGCTAAAATTAATAACAATTTATTTATTCGAGGACACCTTAAGGTGTCCTCAAAATTACTGAAGACAAGCAGACTTCTGAGCCAAAAGTTTGTCTGTATTAAATATTTTTGTATTTAGCAAGGTGGTGAAACAGTGAGCAAACGCGATTATTACGATGTATTGGGGATCGGCAGGGATGCAAATGAACAAGATATAAAGAAAGCTTATCGTAAATTGGCTATGAAATATCATCCGGATAGAAATCCCGACAGTAAGGAAGCAGAGGAAAAATTTAAAGAGGTAAATGAGGCTTATGAGATACTGAGTTCACCGGAAAAAAAGCAAAGATATGATCAATTTGGCCATGCGGGTGTAAGCGGAAATGGTACCGGAGGTTTTGGTGGATTTGGTGGGTTTGATGGATTTGGTGGATTTGACAGTGTGTTTGACATGTTTGATATGTTCGGAGGAGGTTTTGCATCTTCCAGGAGGAACAGGGGGCCGCAAAAAGGTGCGGATTTACAGTATGGAATAACTATTACATTTGAAGAGGCGGCTTTCGGGACAGATAAAGAAATCGAATTTTATAGAAATGATGCTTGCAATGTTTGCGACGGAACAGGTGCAAAGCCCGGAACCTCAACCAGCGTATGTAGCAAATGCAATGGGACCGGGGAGATGCAAACCGTTACAAGAACCCCATTAGGCCAAATGATCAGAACAAGTGTGTGTAACCAATGTGGCGGGGAAGGTACAGTTATAGAAACTCCGTGCAACAAATGCGGGGGTAAAGGCAGAATCAAAAAACAAAGGAAACTGAAGGTGAAAATACCTGCAGGTGTGGACACCGGATCAATAATATCTATACGTGGTGAAGGCGAACCCGGGAGCAGGGGCGGACCCAAGGGGGACTTATATGTAACTATCAATGTACTTCCGCATAAAATATTTAAAAGAGAAGGTTACGATATTATTTGTGAAATGCCTATTACATTCGTCCAGGCGGCCCTAGGTGATGAGTTGGAGGTCCCCACACTTGAGGGGAAAGTAAAATATAAAATGCCCGAGGGTACACAGAGTGGCACTGTATTCAGATTGAGATCAAAGGGCATTGTTAATCCAAAAGGATATGGTAAAGGAGATCAATATGTAAGGGTAATAATAGAAGTGCCGACAAAGCTTTCAGAAAGTCAAAAAGACATATTAAAGAAATTTGCTTCCGAGAGCGGTGAGGAAATACATCAGCAAAAAAAAACATTCTTTAACAAGGTGAAGGATGTTTTTGGTGTATAATGAATATTAGACTGCTAACTTTTAAAATTAAAGGGTATAATATACAGAAACTTAGTGCATCATTAGGAGATGTGATCTGATGAAATGGATTGAGGTGTCGATAAAAACTACTACCGGAGCAATAGAGGCGGTTGCTAACGTACTTTATGAAGCAGGTGTATCAGGGGTCGTGATAGAGGACCCCCACGATATTATTTTAGCAAATAACGATGAAAATGCATGGGATTATATAGACGAGTCTTTGATTAATCTGGAGGAAGGAGCCATAGTGAAGGGATATATCCCGGAATCTTCGGACCTTATAGACAAAATAGACCTGGTTAAACAGTTGGTGGCTGCCTTGCCTCAGTTTGGATTAAATATCGGTGCAGGGGAAGTCAGTACTGTCGAGGTAAATGAACAGGATTGGGACACTTCGTGGAAAAAGTATTATAAACCTACTAAAATAGGTAACCGAATTGTAATCAAGCCCGTCTGGGAAGAATACGAGCCGAAACAGGACGAAATTATTGTTAAAATGGATCCGGGCATGGCATTTGGCACAGGTACTCATGAAACCACGATAATGTGTGTGCGACAATTAGAACAACACGTCTCCGAAAAATGTACTGTTTTTGATATCGGTTGTGGAAGCGGTATACTGTCAATTGTGGCCGCCAAACTGGGCGCCGAAAAGGTTATAGGTGTGGATTATGATGAGGTAGCCGTCAATGTGGCCGGAAAAAATATAAAGGAAAATAACGTTGATGATATTGTAGAAATAAAACATGGAAATTTAATGGACATGGTTATGGAGAAAGCAAATATAATTGTAGCAAATATTACAGCGGATATAATTATGCTTTTGAGCAAGGATATAAAAAGGTTTTTAAACAGCTGTGGACTTTTCATTACTTCAGGAATTATTATAGATAAAACGAAAGAAGTTGAGGAAAATTTGATTGCAAATGGTTTGGAAGTAGTAAAGGTTGAGACAATGGGGGAATGGTCGACAATTGTTTCTAAAATAAAGGGAGAATAGTATGCATCGTTTTTTTGTTGATACCCGTCAGATTAATCCTGTACAAAATCAAATTATTATCATAAATGAGGATGTTAAACATATTTCAAAAGTATTGAGACTCAGGGAAAAAGATACAGTTGAAATATGTGACGGTGCAAATATGGAATATATTTGCAAAATACAATCAGTCGGAAAAGATAATATAAAACTTTCAATTACGGAAAAAAAACAGTCGATCAGTGAACCTCCTATTAAGGTAATGCTCTACCAGGGGATTCCCAAGGGGAACAAAATGGACCTGATTATACAGAAAACCGTGGAATTAGGAGTAACCGAAATTCTGCCCGTAGAAATGAAAAGAACCGTTGTGCAATTCAGTGGTGGCAGGGATAAACAAAATAAAGTAGAACGTTGGCAAAAGATTGCTTTGGAGGCAGCAAAGCAAAGTAAGAGAGGAATAATTCCCACCGTTCATTTTCCGGTTAGTTTTGATGATGCATTGGAACATAGCGAAAGAAATCAATTAAATATAATGCCATACGAAAATGAAGACAAAAAAGGATTCAAGGATGTTATTAAATCATTGAATAGTGACAATATAGACAAGGTGGGGATCTGGATCGGGCCTGAAGGCGGGTTGGACGAAAAAGAGGTAATAAAAGCCTCGGAAAACGGGACTTATACCATTACATTAGGCCCCAGGATACTCAGGACGGAAACCGCAGGGCTTACCGTATTGAGCCTGATGATGTATGAATTGGGGGATCTGTAGATATATATGCAATATAGCTGATAATGGCAATGCATTTTTTGTTAACCTGAAACGTGTAGAATTGATTTGGCCCGTGAAGGGTCTGTACTTAGAAATAATGCTACTGTATAATACAGTTCGTTGTGTTTTTAATAAAGAATGTTACAGGGAGGCGGGTTTTATGTTTAAACCTCATAATTATGCATTTCAAATAGAAGTGACGGTACATTCCGTGTTCAAGAATGAAAAACACGGCATAGGCGGCATAGCGGATGCGGATTTTATTGAAAAGAATCCTTTTATTGCTATGGCCTTAGTGTTGGGTAATTTTTATAACAAGGTGCATATCAGTTTTAAGGAAAGGATAGATAATTTTTTCGCAAAATATTATGCGGAAATGGGCAAGAGCATATCAGAGATGGGAGAAGAGAAGATTAAGGATATAGTAAAGGATTTTATTGATATCGTGTCCACGATTTAAAATCCGACATGTGGCATGGGGACGTTTCATGTGGCATGGGGACGTTTTGTTTGCCACATTAATCTCACATCTCCTTGTGTCCATGGTCAGTATATTCTGATACATACCCGCTTCTATAGGCGGGTTTTTTTGAAGCAACAGGAACGGTTATTTTTGCTTCATTCAACTAAAAAAATCTGTTTGAAGCAAAAAGAACTGTTCCTACTGCTTCAATCATACTGAGGGAAGGATTTATCATAAATGGAGGAAAACAAAAGCATAATAGGAGATAATAAAAGGGATGTTCCAAAAACCGTATCTATATTTACCTTAGGCTGTAAAGTCAATCAATATGAAACTCAAGCCATAAGAGAACTTTTTGAAGGAAAGGGATACGACGTTAAGTTAAATAGTGATACTGCGGATATCTATATTATCAATACATGTACCGTAACTAATATCGGAGACAGAAAATCCAGGCAATTTATACGAAGGGCAAACAGAAATAACCCTGACGCAATTATAGCAGTGATAGGCTGTTATGCCCAGATTTCCCCCGAAGAAGTTTTATCCATTGAAGGGGTTAATATCGTTATAGGGACGGATGCAAGAAATAAGATAGTAGATGTTGTTGAAAGGTATAAACCCGGGGAAAAGATCAATTTGGTGGACGATATTATGAAAGTTAAACGGTTTGAAGAGATGTCCGTTAAAAATATAAAGGGCAAGACCAGGGCGTTTTTAAAAATACAGGAAGGCTGCAATCAATATTGCTCATATTGTATAATTCCGTACGCCAGGGGACCTATCAGAAGTCGCAGTAGAATGGAAATTATAGAAGAGATAAAAAATTTGGTCGACGAGGGTTTTAAGGAAGTGGTGTTGACCGGTATCCATGTTGCTTCCTATGGCAGGGACTTGGATTCAAAAGAGACACTTATGGATGTGCTTGAGGAAGTAAACAGTATAGATGGCCTGGAAAGAATAAGACTGAGTTCCCTGGAACCCACTTTGTTTACAGACAAATTTTTACAAAGACTCTCCGGGCTCGATAAAATATGCCGGCATTTTCATCTTTCATTACAGAGTGGCTGTGATGCTACATTAAAAAGAATGAACAGAAGGTATACAACAGAACAATACAGGAATATTGTAAACAAAATAAGAAGGGTCTACCCTGAAATTGCTTTAACTACAGATGTTATAGTTGGATTTCCCGGGGAAACCGAAGAAGAGTTTGATATCACGTATAATTTTGTAGAAGAAATAGGTTTTAGTGAAATTCATGTATTTAAATATTCACCCAGGGAGGGGACACCCGCAGCCGGATACAAAAATCAGGTTGACGGTGTAACAAAACATCGTCGTAGTGAAAAGTTGATTGAACTGGGAAAACAGTTGAAAAAGAATTATTATACCATGTTTATAGGGGAAAATGGGGAAGTTTTATTTGAGACATTATCGAAAAAAGTTGAGGGTTATATTGAGGGATATACTGATAATTATTTAAAGATCCTAGCTTCTTCCGACAACATCGAAGAAGGTGAACTGGCCACGGTTAATCTCAAGGAATTAAAACAAGGTTATATTTTAGCGGAAAAGATACTTTAATAAAAAGGAATTTATGTTTTTATGTTGAATAAATATATTAGGTATAGGGTATATAGACTAATAGTAAGGAGGTGTAAATTTTGTCAGATTGTGTTTTTTGCAATATAATAGAGGGGAAAATCCCATCTGTCCCGGTTTACGAAAATGAACATATAATAGCTTTCAAGGATATTAACCCACAAGCACCTACACACCTGCTTATTGTGCCCAGAAAACATATTCCGACCACCATGGATATAGTGGAGGGGGATATGAAAGATATAATTCCCGAGATTTTTGCGGCTGTAAAGCATTTAGCCGGACAATTTAATTTGGAACAAGGCGGTTTTAGGGTTGTAAACAATTGTGGTAAAGATGGTGGACAAACAGTGGATCATTTACACTTTCATCTCTTAGGAGGTAGGCAACTTACATGGCCTCCAGGCTAAAGTTATTATTGCATTGGTGGAAATTTTGATGTATAATAATTGGGCATTGTTAAATCCCACTTGCAATATAGCTAATATGTTGCTGTAGACAGAGCACAGCATTTGCTGGTGGAGGGAGGGAAAGTAAGGTGTCGGAAGTAAAAATAAAGGACAATGAATCGCTAGATAATGCTCTACGTAGATTCAAAAGACAGTGCGCTAAATCCGGTATTCTATCGGAAGTAAGAAAGAGAGAGCATTATGAAAAACCAAGCGTAAAACGTAAGAAAAAAGCTGAAGCTGCAAGAAGAAATAGAAATAGATTCTAATTATTTATCTAGAATTTGCTAGAGTAAAATAGTAAACCCGGTTAATCCGGGTTTATTTGGTATATAAAAAATACCAGTGCAGGAAGCGCTTTGTTTGTGATATAATTATCTTAAGCATATTAACCCGAAATCCATGTTTTTGAACATCGGGTTTTATTTATTTTCATAAATATAGTTTAAATCGGGATAAAAGGGAATATATATAGAAAGGGAGGGGGAATATGAAAAAAAAGTATATTTTTGGTATAATAATATTGGTATTTGTTTTTTTATTCTCGGGAATAGCCAATGGAGCCGCGGACAATAAAAACGTATATGTGATACCAATCAAAGGGAATATAACTCCTGCTACCTACTATCATGTAAGGCATAATTTAAAAATTGCGGAACAGGATCCCGATGCCGTAGCTGTAATATTTGAAATCGACACTTATGGTGGCAGAATTGATTCTGCCGAAAAGGTAAGCAGGCTGATTCTGGATACTGATATCCACACTATATCCTTTGTTAATACGAAAGCGGAATCTGCAGGTGTTTTGTTAACTATTTCCGCAAAAGACATTGCTATGGCACCCGGTGCCACCATAGGATCAGCCGAGACAATTCCAAACACGGAAAAAATACTTTCCGCCTGGGTAGGCATACTTAGGGGTGTGGCACAAGAAAGAGGAAGGGACGAACAAATAGTAGTGGCCATGGCGGACAAGTCTGTAGCCATACCGGGTATTATCGAAAAGGGCAGATTACTAAACATTACCGCATCAGAAGCCCATGAACTGGGATTTATCGACATGGTTTCCCAAAACTATGCCCAAACTTTGGGTGCATTGAACATACCCTATAATAATATAATTATGGCCGAAACCACCAATGCTATCAGATTGGCACAGTTTGTTACTAATCCATATGTGGCACCAATTTTGTTAACGATAGGATTTGTAAGCTTTTTGGCTGAAGTATTTATTCCCGGTTTCGGTGTAGCAGGAACAGTGAGCCTGGTCTCATTTGCGCTTTATTTCAGTGGTAATGTATTGGCCGGTAATACCGGATGGTCGGCTGCCATCATCTTTCTTGCAGGTATAATCCTATTGGTTATAGAAGCCTTTATTCCCGGTTTCGGTGTAGTAGGCACGGGCGGAATAATATGTATAATTATCAGTATTTTCCTGGCATCCGGCAGTGCTACAACCGCATTAGTTTCGCTATTGGTTTCGTTTGTTTTGACCCTAATTATTTTTGCTATTATTTTAAAATATGCTCCAAAAAATAAACATTTCAGTCGTATAGTGCTAAATACCAGATTGGACAAGGACAAAGGTTTTACCCCGTTTGACAATTATGAAGGATATATAGGCCAAACCGGCACAGTGGTTACACCGCTCAGACCATCGGGCACAATATCTATAGACGGACGATTGTTAGATGTGGTTTCCGAAGGACAATTTATAGGAAAAGAGGAATTAGTAAAAGTTAATAGAATAGAAGGTATAAGGATAGTAGTACGAAAAATTGATTAGGAGGGATTTTATGCCGGAATTAATGATTTTAATAGTTGCAATAGCAATAATATTTATTGTATTTTCCATTATCTTGAGTTTTATACCGGTGGGATTATGGATTACGGCTTTTTTCTCAGGAGTTAGGGTTGGTATATTTACTTTAGTAGGAATGAGATTCAGAAGAGTCCAACCAAGCCGCATAGTTAATCCTATGATTAAAGCGACCAAGGCAGGGCTGGATTTAGACATAGACAGTCTTGAAGGGCATTATTTAGCAGGTGGGGATGTAAACAGTGTAGTAAATGCTCTGATTGCGGCACAGAGGGCGGAAATCAATCTTGAATTTGAAAGGGCTGCCGCCATCGATTTAGCTGGTAGAAATGTGCTTGAAGCCGTTCAGGTAAGCGTTAATCCGAAGGTAATCGAAACACCGAAAATATCGGCTGTTGCCAAAGACGGTATAGAGGTAATGGTAAAAGCAAGAGTAACCGTAAGGGCAAATATAGAAAGGCTTGTCGGGGGTGCCGGAGAAGAAACAATTATAGCCAGGGTTGGTGAAGGTATAGTTACGACTGTGGGTTCCTCGGGTTCCCATAAAGACGTATTGGAAAATCCTGATTCAATTTCTAAAACAGTTTTAGATAAAGGGTTGGATGCAGGTACCGCTTTTGAAATCTTATCTATTGATATTGCGGACATAGACGTGGGCAGAAATATCGGCGCGGAATTGCAGACAGATCAGGCAGAAGCGGATAAGCGAATTGCACAAGCCAAAGCTGAAGAGAGAAGGGCTATGGCTGTGGCCAAGGAGCAAGAAATGAAGGCCACCGTAGAAGAAATGAAGGCCAAAGTAGTAGAAGCGGAGGCAGAAGTACCGAGAGCCATGGCAACAGCTTTGCGGGAAGGAAAAATTGGAGTAATGGATTATTATAAATTGCAAAATATATTAGCAGATACAGGCATGAGGGAATCCATTGCCAAGCTCGACAAGGGAAATAATAAAGGGGAAGGAAAAGATTTGATGAAATAGAGGGTCAGTTTTTGCTGATAAAAGGAAGTGATCATATGAATTTCAGAACCATACTGGCTTTTATAATTATTGCTTTTGTAAGTTCCTTGCTCAACAAAAATAAAACACCAACAAAACCGACAACCGAGGCCAATAGGCCTGTGCCCCGGGAACCCTTACCTGTTGACAGGCCTTCTGGTACTACAGAAAATAAAAGAAAAGGGTTTTCAGGCGGGTTGGAGGGGCTGTTTGAGGAAATAAAAGCAGAGTTTGAAAGGGCCCAGAGGGGCATTCAAAAAGAACAGGTTCATTCCCCTGCAGAAAAGACTATCAAAGAAGAAAATGGTGCCAAGGTGAAACAGAAAACACATACTTCTAAGGACATCAGAAGGGTTGCAGGTAGTGTATATGAAGGGGAAATAGGAAAAGAGGAGATACGTGTCAGATTTGATAAAAAATCTGTCCTTCAAGGAATCATAATGTCTGAGGTTTTACAAAAACCGAAGAGTTTAGAAAGATAAGGCTTGCCTTATCTTTTTTACTTATAAAACAGGTCTATTAGAATTATTTTAAGCATAAAAATTTAATATAATGGGGGGTATGCCAAATGGGAGAAAGCGGTGGAATAAAAAAGGGGTTGGCTGAAATATTGGAATTACCAAAGGATATCATATTGGATTTGCCCAAAATTATAATGATTGGCAACCTCCAAATTTATGTAGAAAATCATAAGGGTATTTTAGAATATACGGATAACAGAATACGGATCAACACAAAAAGCGGGATCTTATGTATTATGGGGAAAAATTTAATGTTAAAAAATATTGTTATAGAAGAGATTATTATTGTGGGAGAAATCAATCAGGTAGAATTTATCGATTGAGGGGTGGATATATTGTTGGTATTAAAATTATGGAACTATATAAGGGGTTATGTAGTCATAAGAGTACAGGGGTTGACATTAGAGAAATTTATAAATATGTGTACAGTCAGGAACATTTATTTATGGGATGTAAAAAGGGTAGGCAACACTGTTTTGGAAGCGAAAATAGGCATCAAGGGATTCAAAGATTTGAGGAAAATTGTTAAAAAATTAGGATGCAAGGTATCTATACGAAAGAAGCAGGGTTATCCTTTTTGGATATACAAACTAAAAAAAAGGAAAATGCTTTTAATAGGAGCATTTTTTTGTTTCCTACTGTTAATTTTTATATCAACTTTTATATTCTCTATTGAAATAGCAGGTAATGAAAATGTTGAAACGGCTGAAATAGTATATAAATTGAATACCCTCGGATTGAAACCGGGCACAAACAGATATTTTATTAATTTACGAAAACTGGAAAATCAACTTCTTTTAGATATGAACCGGCTTGCCTGGGTAGGAATAGAAATAAAAGGCGTTAAAGCGAAAATAGAAGTGGTGGAGAAAATTGCGCCTCCGAGTAGGATAGATAAAAATACCCCCTGCAATGTTGTAGCCAAAAAAAATGGGGTAATAGAAAAGATAATAGCCAGGAACGGAGATGCTGTAGTCGAAAAGGGCGATATAGTTAAAAAGGGGGATATTCTAATCAGCGGAATAGTTCAACTGGAACCGATAGGGGGCAGCATGTTGGTTCATTCCTACGGGGATGTATATGCCAAAACTTACTATGAAGCAACCAAAAGTAAGGGTTTGACCGAAATCAAAAAGGAAAAAACAGGGCAAAAGCTTGTAAAAAGGATTTTGAGTCTGGGGAGTATAGAACTTTCTCTTAATAAAGGCAAGGTTCCCTATGAATTTTATATTATAGAAAAAAAATCTAAGAGACCCCTTCAATGGAGGAAAATAGGATTACCTGTCGAATTGATAACAGAAGAGTATTATGAGGTCAATAAAATTAAAATAACAATCGACGAGATGGAAGCAAAAAACTATGTTCATAAGAGGGCCCTAGATGATATCTTGGAAGAAATACCTTTTGAGGCAGAAATTTTAAATACTCAAGTCGATTTTGTTGCCAAAGACGGGGTTTTATATGGTAAAGTTACTGTAGAGGTGCTGGAGAATATTGCAGAGCAAAGGATATTACAGATTGGAGAGGACTAATTATTGGAAAACAAATTTACAAAGAGAATAGAGGCAAAGGAACAGGAATTTATCAGGCAATTGTTTGGTAATTTTGATGAAAATTTAAAGATAATTAATCAATATTTAAGAATAGATATTGTGCAAAGAAACGATGATATTTTAATTATAGGAGACGAGAAGGATGTCCTGTTAGGTGAAAAACTGATAGAACAGTTAACAGAACTGGTCAGAAAGAAGGAAAATCTTACAGCACAAAATGTAACTTATGCCATAGAATTGCTATTGGAAGGGGAACAGGAACAAATACAATCTTTAGCCGGGGATATAATATTTGTTACCGACAGAAATAAACCTATCAAACCAAAGACCATGGGACAAAGAAAATATATTGAACAGATACAATCCAAGGACTTAACGTTCAGTATAGGCCCTGCCGGTACCGGTAAAACCTATTTAGCGGTCACCATGGCGGTAAAGGCCCTCAGAAATGAGGAAGTGAATAGGATTATTCTAACAAGGCCTGCGGTGGAAGCAGGCGAAAGTTTGGGCTTTTTACCCGGGGATTTGAAGGACAAGGTAGATCCCTACCTAAGGCCCCTGTATGATGCTCTTTTTGATATTCTCGGTTCGGAGAGATTCCAAAAATATATGGAAAGAGGTATGATAGAGGTAGCTCCTCTAGCCTATATGAGGGGAAGAACATTAAACAATTCCTTTATTATTTTGGATGAGGCTCAAAATGCTACCAGGGAGCAGATGAAAATGTTTTTAACCCGGATTGGCTTAGGTTCAAAGGCCATAGTAACAGGGGATATCACCCAAATAGATCTTCCCAAAGGCAAATATTCCGGTTTAAAACACGTAGAAAAGGTATTAAAAGATATAGACGAGATTGGATTTATATATTTAACCAGTAAAGACGTTGTAAGACATCGATTGGTTCAAAAAATTGTAAATGCTTATGAGAGATATGATGCTAAAAAGGGAACTAAAGTGAAAAAATAAAACCAAAACCGGCAGACAGGTTGTCTGCCCTACAAAAAACAGTGTTTTTATTTATTGCGGCGTGAATAATAGGCGCAAATTCCGAGCAGAACGAAGAATTTCGCGCAAATGCTAAATCGGAGGAGGGGGTGCCATGGGTGGCTCTACTGAGAAGCTTTTCCAAAGGAAATCAATCAAAAATTTTCTTATAGCCCTGTTATTTTTCGCAAGTTTGTTTTTTATATTATCAACAAGCTTAAATCCGGAAAAATTTGATTTGGAAATAGGGCAAAAAGCCCCGGAAGATATACGGGCCCCAAAGGACATAGAGGATAAAATCAGCACGGAGTCTGCAAGACAAAAAGCTGCAAGTATGGTGGAGCCTATTTATAAATTGAATCTTGGCGTCCATGTCGAAGTTAAAAAAGATATAGAAAATTTCTTTTTATTAGTGTACAGGCTTCGTAGTGACGAAGAATTAACAGAGGCGGAGAAGATAACACAGCTCACATCAAGAAACGATTTAAACATAGGAACGGTCAACACGAGGGTAGCTATAACAGCCCCTTTGGAAAAATTAAAATATTTGGAAAGTTATATAAATGAGATAGCAACACAGAATATGAATGCAGGAATAAATGTTGAGGATCTTCAGAAACAAAAAAGCAGCATTAAGGAATATATAACAAATTTGGACGAGTTTGACAACGAGCTGAAGGATCTAGCAATTTCTATAATCTACGCTACAATTCGTCCGAATAAGTTTTTAGATGAGGAAGCTACCGGCGGGGAAATAGAATTGGCAAAGGAAAATGTGGATAAGGTAATAATACGAAAGGGAGAAAACATAATCAGGGAAGGGGAAGTCATTACGGGCGATAGACTGGAACTGCTGCGTGAGCTGGGGATATTGACCGAGGAAAGCAGATTCGATTTTGTTTTATATACAGGTGTCGCAGCTGTGGTTTTGGTAATTGAACTTCTCATAATTGCCTATATTTTAGCATTTAATAGAAAACTGTTGGCACAACCTAAAAGACTTTTGATGGTTCATATTATTTTTATTTTTACATTGATAATCTCGAGGGCTGTGCAGGGAATTTCGATATATTTGATTCCTATAGCCGCTTCATCGATGTTACTTTCGATTCTACTTGAATCCAGACTGGCTTTGCTTATTAACTTATGTCTAACCATATTGGTCAGTATTATTACCGGTAATAACATTATTTTTATAGCCATGGCGCTGGTTGGAGGGACGGTCGGTGCTTTCAGTGTGATAAACACGCAGCAAAGAGCAAATATTTTTGTCGCGGGGATTGTTATAAGTATAATTAATATGATAACGATTGTGGGTATCGGATTTATAAACAGTAGTGAGGTGATGGAAACCCTTACATCCGGGTTTTATGGTTTGTTAAACGGATTATTTTGCTCCGTACTAACAGTGGGGTCACTACCGGCATGGGAGTCTGTATTCAATATAGTAACTCCACTAAAGCTGTTGGAGTTGTCAAACCCGAATCAGCCGTTACTGAAGAAATTATTAATAGAGGCCCCCGGCACATACCATCATAGCATCATAGTGGGGAATTTAAGTGAATCTGCGGCGGACGCTTTGGGAGTAAATTCGTTATTGGCCAGAGCAGGTGCATTTTATCACGATATCGGAAAGACGAAAAGGCCGTATTTTTTTAAAGAGAATCAATTAACATGTGATAACCCCCATGATAAGCTGGACCCCTACTTGAGTAGCACAATAATTATGGACCATATAAAGGACGGCGTTGAACTGGCTAAAAAATACAAATTGCCGGTTGAAATAAGGGATTTCATCGAGCAGCATCACGGAACTACCCTGGTAGCTTATTTCTTTCATGAGGCCAAAACCGAAAGAGACGGCAGTAATATAGACGAAAAAGACTTTAGATATATGGGACCAAAACCCCAAACAAAAGAAACCGCCATAGTAATGCTGGCAGATTCGGTAGAAGCCGCAGTCAGGAGCCTATCTTCACCAACCCGAGAAAAAGTGGAGGAATTAATAGAAAAAATAATTCAAAACAGACTGGAAGACGGACAGTTGGATGAAAGTAATATAACCTTGAAGGAGTTAGGTAAAATTAAGAAATCTTTTTTAAAGGTAATATTAAGTATTTTTCATGAAAGAATTGAATATCCCGATTCGGATATTCAAAAAGAAAATGGAGATAAGGTCAATGGAATTGTTGGTTGATGACAGACAGTGTAAATATAAAGTTGAAAAACAACTGATTCAGTTGTTAAAAAAAGCAGCCCTAGCGTGTTTAGTTTATGAAAACCGGGATCCGGACTATGAAATAAGCTTGTCCCTGGTAGACGATAATGAAATCAAGGAATTAAACAGAATTTACAGGGATGAAGATTGCCCGACAGATGTTTTATCATTTCCCTTGATAGATGGCAATCAGATTATGGATATAATAGATGTAGAGGAAAAACTTTTAGGGGATATAGTTATATCTGTTGAGAGGGCTGTGCTACAGGCCAAGGAATATAACCATTCATTTGAAAGGGAAATGGTTTTTTTGTTCGTTCACAGCATGTTTCATCTGATGGGTTATGATCATGATACAGAGGAATCTGCAAAAGATATGAGGGGCAGGGAAGAAGCTATTCTTGTGTCCTTAAATTTAACCGGAGAACGATGAGGTAGTATTTTATGAAGGCTAAAAGATTAATTGATAGTTTAAACTATGCATTTGAAGGAATTATATACGGTTTGAAAACGCAGAAGAACATGAAAATACATTTTCTCGTGGCCATAGTTGTACTGGTTGCAAGTCTGTTTTTTGATCTGACCAGAACGGAAATTCTTATATTGTTCCTTACAATTGCCATGGTAATAGTAGCGGAAATGATAAATACTTCGATTGAGTCTACTATTGATTTAATCACGGATAAATATCATGTTTTTGCTAAAACCGCTAAAAATGTAGCAGCCGGTGCAGTGCTGATTGCGACTATTAATTCAATAATTGTTGCTTATCTAGTTTTTTTTCATAGAATTAACCCGTATACCTTGCAGGTATTGCACCATGTGAGACAATCGCCACTGCACATAACCTTTATTGCTTTAATTGTTGTTATTTTTACAGTAATTGTGACAAAAGCATATTTTGGTGCCGAAATTCTCGTGCAAGGCGGAATGCCAAGCGGACATGCAGCTGTTGGATTTTCATTAGCTACGGCAATTACCTTTATATCCGAAAACATATTTATAGCTACATTATCGGTATTGTTAGCACTGTTGGTTTGCCAAAGCAGGATCGAAACAAAGATTCACAGTTTTTTCGAGGTAGTTATGGGTGGAATTTTGGGTACATTAATAACAATTATCTTTTTCCAAATATTTAGCTAATGAAGAGTGTAGGTGAAAAAAATGTTTAAGGAAATTAGAAAAACTTTTTTAGCAGGATTATTGGTAATGATTCCTTTAATAATTACAATTTACTCCATACTGTGGATGTTAAATAAGGTTGACAGTATATTCAGAAGGCCCATAGAAGAATTATTGGGTTTTACAATCTATGGTTTGGGGATTATTATTACTGTAGGTATGATTCTGTTAGCAGGTGTAATAGCTACGAATTATGCGGGTCACAGACTATTTGGTGCTACCGAATATTTTTTCAAGAAAATTCCGGTGGTAAGGTCCATTTATTTCCCTGTCAAACAGCTGACGCAGACCGTATATGGTAATGTCAACACGGCGTTTCGTAAGGTTGTTTTGGTGAAATATCCCGCGCCTGGAGTGCATACCATCGGATTTGTTACTTCGACAGGTGTAAGAGACATTGAAGATAAGGTAGGTAAGGGTATGGTCTGTGTTTTTATACCCACCACACCTAATCCTACGTCCGGTATGTTGGTAATGATACCGAACGAGGATGTGACTGTACTGGATATGTGTGTAGAGGATGCAATAAAATTGGTGGTATCCGGAGGAATTGCAAAACCGCCGGACGGTAAACCGGGGTAAAATCAGATATGGCGGGATTGATTTCCCGTGTCGCAGCCCTTGTTTGGCTATAAGGGCGAGCTGTGCTCGCCTGTAGCTAATCTATGTGAAGGTTACGTTATAACTATTGAAAGGATGATACATTATGAGCGATTGGAAAAGGAAAGGAATTATACTATTTTTAATTTTATTGATATTATCTGCGGGAACAAGTTGTCGTAAAAAAACCAAAACAGGCGAAGAAGGGGGCACCGGTATAGAAATAGAAGAACCTGAAGATATCAAAACCGTGGAACAACCCAAAATAGAAGGTATAGCCTCCCCACTGAGCGGCATATATGCAAAAGAAGAAAAGGTAAATAGGAGGCCGTTTGTTATTGTTTATGATAACCAGCTTGGTGCCAGGCCGCAGGCGGGTTTAATAGATGCCGAAATTGCTTACGAATTTTTGGCGGAAGGTGATATTACCAGATACCTGGGTATATTTTTAATAAATGAGCCTGAGGATATAGGACCTATAAGAAGCGCCAGACCTTATTTAGTTGAAAAAGCATTGGAATTTGACGGTTATCTTGTGCATGTCGGGGGAAGTAATCAGGCATATGCAGATATTAAAAACAAGAAAGTAACAAATGTAAATTCTATGAGCAGGGGAAATGATGTGTTTTGGAGAAAGAGCCATAAAAAAATACCGCATAATTTATATTCCGGTTATGAAGCCCTGAAAAAGGCAACGGAAAAAAGCAACTATAGAAAAGAACCACAGTTTGATGGATTTAAATTCAATGATTCCTTCAAAATATTGGAGCAGGGTGAAGTTGCAAATAAGGTAAAAGTCAAATATTTTGCAAACAAAGAGGCATCCTATATCTATGACAGCACAAATGAGATTTATAAAAGACACTATAATGGAGCAGAACATAAAGACGAAATAACGGGAGAAACACTTACTGCAACAAATATTATAATACAGCAGGTATCGGCTAAGGTAATAGACGAAGAACAACACTTAGAAATGGCTACAGTTGGAGAAGGCAAGGCAAAATACATAACCGGCGGGAAAGCTATTGATATAATATGGAGAAAAGGCAGTTATGAAGGTGCCACAAAATATTACCATGAAACAGGTGAGGAACTGATATTAAATCCGGGCAAGACCTGGGTTCAGGTTGTACGGAATTTTAATAATGTAACTATAGAATAATAGTAATTCAAGAAATACCTGTTTATCATTTTGAAATGTTCAGAATAAACGGTATCCGCAAGGGATCTAATCTGTCATCTTGGGACATTCATAATAAACAGGACCCGTGAAGGATCTGTGCCTTATTATAGTGACCTTATAACAATGGAGGCGGTATTTTGCCATATGAAGAATTGATTAAAAAAGCGATAAAAGCAAAACAGTATGCTTATGCGCCATATTCCGGATTTCCTGTAGGGGCAGCCCTGCTTACCGAGGAAGGGAAGGTATACACAGGGTGCAACATAGAATGCGCATCCTATGGAGCAACGAATTGTGCAGAAAGGACGGCAATATTTAAAGCTGTTTCGGAAGGTGAACGTAATATAGAAGCCATAGCCGTAGTGAGCAGCTCAGATGATTATACATATCCGTGTGGAATTTGCAGACAGGTAATAATGGAATTCGGCAATAAAATAAAAATTATAGCTGCAAGATCTGAACATGATTATAAGGTGCATGTTATAGATGATCTGCTACCTGATTCCTTTTCCTCCGAAGATTTAAAAAAAACAGGTGGGGGTTATAAAGATGGCATTTAAATCCGGGTTTGTGACCATTATAGGAAGGCCGAATGTGGGAAAATCAACGCTTATGAATAAAATAATCGGTGAAAAAATTGCTATCATATCGGATAAACCCCAAACTACAAGAAATAAAATACAGTGTGTATATACACAGGACGATTATCAGATTATATTTTTAGACACCCCCGGGATACACAGGCCCAGACACAAGTTAGGCCAATATATGGTCAGGATAGCTAAGGATACATTAAGGGAAGTAGATGTGATATTATTTGTAGTGGATGAAAGTACTTCAATCGGCCCGGGTGATAAATATATTATGGAACAATTCGGGGATATACAGACACCCGTTATTTTAGTGATAAATAAAATTGATAAAATGGACCAGGAAAGTCTAAATGAATTGTATGACAAATATGAAAAAACGAAATTATTTAAAAACATAATAGCCGTATCAGCCCTAGAGGAGGCCAATCTTGATAATTTGATAAATCTTATAGTAAGTTATTTGCCCGAAGGTCCGAAATATTTTCCGGATCATATGATTACAGACCAACCGGAACGTTTGATTGTGGCAGAACTTATAAGGGAAAAGATTCTTCATTATACGGAACAGGAAATTCCCCATGGTGTGGCTGTAGAAATTAACCTAATGAAAAAGAGAGATAATCAAGACATAGTAGATATAAATGCCACCATATATTGTGAAAAAAAATCTCATAAAATCATTATTATCGGCAAGGGTGGCAGAAAGCTAAAAGGCATAGGTAAAAGCGCAAGAAGGGATATAGAAAAACTTCTGGGTTCAAAGGTATATTTAGAGTTATGGGTAAAAGTAAAAGAAAATTGGAGGGACAGGGAAGGTATGTTGAGAGATCTAGGTTATGAATAAACTGGGGCTTATGGAGAAAAATAACAATAGCAAAATTTACAATGTATAGTAGACCCCTGAAAGCAAAAAATAGTATTAAGACACTATTATGAAAGGGGACTTGTTTATGTTAGATAAAATAATGTGGAATATCTTTGAAGAAACGGGAAATATATATGCTTATTTGTATGTAAAAGAATGTAATGAATATTCGGAGAAGTGTAATGAATATTGCTATAATAAAAATGAGGAAAGCGATATTTATGCCAAAAATCCGATGAAATTGAATGGAGTTACAATTGTAACCTAAATATTCGTACTATTTTTTAAGGACAAGGATTTATACTTTAGTATTGACATAACATCAATTATAATTCCTCATATAGAAAGGTAGAATAAAAAATTAAAAATGTTAATTACCACAGAAGGTTTTGTATTAAGAAGTAGGAAATATAGAGAAACCGACGGTTTGCTAACAATTTTTACACGAAAGGTCGGTAAAATAAATGCTGTCGCCAAGGGGGCCTATAGGCCTAAAAGCGGTTTATTAGCAGGGGTACAACCTTTTTCTTATAGCGAATTTGTACTATATAAAGGGAGAAGTTTATATACTATAAATCAATGTGATGTAAAGGAAATATTCTATCCCCTGAGGGAAGACCTAAAAAAATTATCCTATGCCGCTTATCTGGCAGAGTTGACAGGGGCCGTGACGGCAGAAGGCCAGACCAATAACAGGCTCTTTAATCTTTTAGGGAAAACGCTATATATATTAAAGGAGAACGATATAGAAATTAACCCTGTTGTTCGTGCATTTGAAATAAAACTGATGAATTATAGTGGTTACAGGCCCCATCTTGCAGGTTGTGTTCATTGTGCAAACAAACAATCCACATCGTGGAAGTTCAGTGCTGAACAAGGTGGGTTGCTTTGTTCTTCGTGTTTAAACGTGGATCCTTCTGCAATCAAGGTAAGAAATACAACTATTAAACTGGCCATATACCTGCTTGCCAAGGATATGGAAGAAATAAAAAACTTGAAAATCAGTAGATACCTGAATAATGAACTCAAAAATGTATTAAAACGATATATATTGACATATACTAACAGATATAATTTTAAGAGTCTGGAAATTGCGGAAAAATTATAAATGAGGGGAGAAAAAAATCATGATTACTCTAGAAAAAATCGATATAATCAGAGAAAGGACCGGAGTTTCCTACAAAGAGGCAAAAGAAGCTTTGGAACAAAATGATGGCCAGGTTATAGAGACTATAATATTCATTGAAGAAAAACACGGTAAGACCTGGATGGATACAATGTCTGTAGTAAGGAATGAGATTGTCGAAAAATTAAAAGCTATTATTAAAAAAGGCAATGTATCGCGTATTATTCTAAAAAAAGATGGAGAGGTTCTATTAAACGTCCCTATAACAGCCGGTGCTATAGGGGTAATGTTATATCCTACGGTGTCGTTATTGGGTGTAGCCGCCGCACTGTTCACTAAAGCGACCATAGAAATAGTTAAAGACAGTGGCGAAGTCGTCGATATAAATGAGATGGCCGAAGAAACCTTTTCAGAAATTAAAAACATGGTTAAAAGTAAAAAAGGTTCAGATACAAACGGAACTGAACAACCTGACGATGTTACAACAGATAAAAAAAAACATAGTGAAAATACGGACAACTTAGATGAGGAATATTTCTAAACATAAAGAGTATCTGAAAAAACAATGCAAAATAATTCAACATACCTTGACAAACTCACTACAATTTGCTAAATTAAATCTAAATTGAATAACACATCACAGTGATAAAGAAGAGTAACCGGTTTCATATCAGCGAGTCGGAAATGGTGCAAGCCCGACAACTTATCGGTGAAAGGCACTTTTGAGTGATGTCAATTAAGGTGGGTTTTTAGCCAACTAGGGTGGAACCGCGGAAGATGAGTCTTTCGTCCCTAATTTTTTGAAATTAGGGATGGAAGACTCATTTAATTATGTTTTAATTTCAAAATACCAATGGAGGAAACAAAATGAAAACAGAAACAACAATGGAAAAAATTATTTCTCTAGCCAAATCAAGAGGTTTTATATTCCCGGGTTCGGAAATATACGGTGGACTTGCAAATGCATGGGACTACGGACCCCTCGGGGTGGAATTAAAGAACAACATTAAAAAAGCATGGTGGAAAAAATTTATACAACAAAGTGCATACAACGTTGGACTGGATTCCGCCATCCTGATGAATCCGAAAACATGGGAGGCTTCGGGACACATTAAAGGCTTCAGTGACCCGTTGATGGATTGCAAAGAATGCAAATCCCGTTTCAGGGCAGATAAATTAATAGAGGGATACATGCACGAGCATAACGAGGAAACTGCTGTAGATTCCTGGACTAATGATGAAATGAGACTTTATATAAATGAAAAAAATATTCCCTGTCCTGAATGCGGTGCAAAGGATTTTACCGATATTCGCCAATTTAATTTGATGTTCAAAACTTTTCAAGGGGTGACCGAGGATTCCGGCACGGAGATATATTTAAGACCTGAAACAGCACAGGGAATTTTTTTAAATTTCAAAAATGTTTTGAGAGCATCGAGAAAAAAGGTGCCGTTTGGAATAGGACAAATCGGAAAAGCGTTTAGAAATGAAATTACACCGGGTAATTTTATATTCAGGACAAGAGAGTTTGAACAGATGGAATTGGAATTTTTCTGTAAACCCGGCGAGGATACAAAATGGTTTGATTATTGGAGAAATTTTTGCAAAGAATGGCTGTTGGGTTTAAATTTAAATGAGGAAAATCTCCGCTTTCGTGATCACGGTAAAAAAGAATTGTCACATTATAGTAAGGCGACAACCGATTTTGAATATAGGTTCCCGTTCGGTTGGGGGGAACTCTGGGGCATTTCAAACAGGACGGATTTCGATTTAAAACAACACAGCGAACATTCAGGCGAAAATTTTGTTTATCAGGATCCGGTTACCAACGAGGAGTATGTACCGTATTGTATAGAGCCTTCTGTTGGTGTGGATCGCCTTGTTTTAACATTTTTAATCGATTCCTATGTTGAAGAAATTGTAGACGAAAAAGATACAAGGGTGGTATTGAGGCTCCATCCTACGCTGGCTCCTTTTAAAGCAGCGGTGTTCCCACTCTCTAAAAAGTTAAAGGAAGGGACACTGAAGATATACAAAAAGCTTTCTGAAAATTACATGGTTGATTATGATGATTCAGGCAGTATAGGCAGAAGGTATAGGAGGCATGATGAGATAGGAACACCTTTTTGTATCACCTTTGACTTTGATTCATTGGAAGACAGTTGTGTTACGGTGAGATATAGGGACACTATGGAGCAGGAAAGGATCGCCATTGAACAGTTAGAATGTTACTTAGACGAAAAGCTTAAGTACTAGACTATTTTAAATTACCTGAGGCAAGCCCCGGGTAATTGTTTTTTATGGCCTAATCCAATATATAATCCGAGATTGCTGAAGAAGTACCGGATTATGCCATTGCTATAAAAACCTTATATTTTTGTCAATCTGAAACGTACAGAACGAGTTTGACCCACGAAAGATCTGTATTCAGGAATAATATTTTCGTTATAAAAACTATAGAAAAATAATATTAAATGTGATAAATTATGTATATAATGTAACACATTGGGAAGTAGCATAACACATAAAAGGGGTGATCTTCATAGAACTCTCAAACAGACAAAGAAAAATTATAGAAATCGTACAGGAAAACGAGCCCATTACGAGTAAGCAGATTGCGAAACATCTCAGCGTAACAAGGGCTACATTAAGGCCGGACTTATCAATTTTGACTATGATTGGGTTTTTAGATGCAAGACCCAAAGTCGGGTATTTTTATTCAGGCGAATCAAATATTAATATCTTTGCACAAAAAGTAAAAGGTATAAAGGTGGAAAATATAATGTCACTGCCGATTATCGTAACAGAAAAAACTTCAGTTTACGATGGCATAGTTACATTGTTTTTAGAGGATGTTGGAACTATTTTTGTTGTTTCTGAAGGTTCGCTTGTCGGGGTGGTGTCTCGAAAAGATTTTTTAAAAGGTACCATGGGTGGTATAGATGTTAATAAGGTACCGATAGGAATGATCATGACGAGGAGCCCTAATATAGTTACCGTGTCACCGGAAGATAATGTACTTCAGGCTGCGATGAAAATTATAGATCATGAGGTGGACAGTCTCCCGGTAGTATTAGAAGAAAAGGATGGCGAACAGGAAGTAACTAAAATACTTGGCAGAATATCCAAAAGTAATATCACAAAACTATTTGTAGAATTATGCAAAGACTAGGAGGAGAGAGATGAACAGCACAAGTATTATCATTTATATCATATCTGATTCAATAGGGGAAACAGCAGAAGCAGTTTCTAAAGCAGCCATCAGTCAATTCAATATTGAGAATTATGAAATACGAAGGTTTCCTTATATAAATGAGGAGCAGCAAATTTTGGAGATACTGGATGAGGCCAAAAATGAAAATTCTGCAATAGTGTTTACTATGGTTGTTCCAACATTAAAAGATATATTACTGGACAGAGCGGGCAGGTTAAATATTCCATGCGTCGATATAATGACTCCTGTTTTGGACGCTATGGGAACCGTACTGAAGGTCCCGTCCAAACAGGAACCGGGTTTAATCAGAAGATTGGACGAAAGATATTTTAGAAAAGTAGAAGCAATCGAGTTTGCCGTTAAATATGATGATGGTAGGGACCCAAGGGGATTAAAAAAAGCAGATATAGTGTTAATTGGAATTTCAAGAACATCGAAAACACCGCTCAGTATGTATCTGGCACACAAAAATTTAAGGGTTGCTAATATTCCCCTTGTGCCGGAGGTGTTGCCCCCAAAGGAACTGTTTGAAATCGAACAGAAAAAGATCATAGGGTTAACCACTGACCCGATAAAACTGATCGAAATACGCCGGGAGAGGTTAAAAGCGCTGGGATTAAAGAATGAAGCGAGTTATGCAAGTATGCAAAGAATTTTAGAAGAACTGGATTATGCCGAGGAGATTATGAAAAAGCTGGATTGTCCTGTTATTGATGTTTCATCAAAGGCTGTCGAGGAAAGTGCGGGTATTATTTTGGAAATATTTAAAAATATGGGCTACAAATTTTCCGACAGAGTGTAATGGACGCTATATTTATGGTGCCATGAAAATTGGAGGTGTTGTTATTGGAAAAGTTAGTTTATTCTTTCCGAGAAGGAAGTTTAGAAATGAAATCGCTATTGGGAGGGAAGGGTGCAAACCTATCAGAGATGACCAAAATAGGCCTTCCTGTTCCACCCGGATTTACGGTAACAACAGAAGCGTGCAATCAGTATTATAAGCATAACGGTCAGTTATGGACCGAACTGAAGGAGGAAATCCTGAAGGAATTGAGGGCATTGGAGGTTACCACAAATAAGGAATTTGGTAACAAAACAGACCCCTTGTTGGTTTCTGTCAGATCCGGGGCTGTGGTTTCAATGCCCGGCATGATGGATACCATATTAAATCTGGGATTAAATGACGAATCTGTGAGGGGTGTTGCCAAAGCTACCAACAATGAACGTTTTGCATATGACAGCTATAGGAGATTTATTCAAATGTTCGGAGACGTGGCCCTTGATATAGAAAAATATAAATTTGACACTATTTTTGAAAAGAAGAAAAAAGACAAAAATATTGAAAAAGATACAGACTTAACCGCAGAAGATTTGAAAGATATAACAGGGGAATTTAAAAGGGTCATTAAAAAGGAAACAGGAAAGGATTTTCCTCAAAATGCCGAGGAACAACTCTTTATAGCCGTGGAAGCCGTATTTAAATCATGGGATAATCAAAGGGCCAAAATATATAGAAAATTACATGATATACCGGATGATTTGGGGACGGCTGTGAATATTCAATCTATGGTCTTTGGCAATATGGGAGAAGAGAGCGGGACAGGTGTAGCATTTACAAGAAATCCATCTACGGGCGAAAGAAAACTATTTGGCGAATTCCTGTTAAATGCGCAAGGTGAAGATGTGGTAGCCGGGATCCGTACACCGGAAGAAATACAGGTGTTGAAGGACAAGATGCCGAAAGTATATGAGGAATTTGTAAATGTTACCAAATTGTTGGAGAAACATTATAAGGATATGCAGGATATTGAATTTACAATCGAAAACGAAAAACTCTATATGTTACAGACAAGGACCGGCAAAAGGACTGCTATGGCGGCTGTCAATATAGCGATAGACATGGTTGAGGAGGGTCTTATTACTAAAGAAGAAGCCATATTCAGAGTGGAGCCTACGCAATTGGACCAATTCTTACATCCTACATTCGAAGAAGCCGCACTTAGGAAAGCTGAAGTTATTACAAAAGGGTTACCGGCTTCTTCCGGAGCTGCCACAGGTAAAATTTACTTTACGCCGGAAGATGTAATAAAGGCAAAAGACGAAGGGGAAAAAGCAATTTTAGTTCGTGTGGAAACTTCTCCGGAGGATATAGGAGGGATGATAGCGGCAGAAGGCATACTGACAGCAAAGGGAGGAATGACTTCCCATGCGGCTGTGGTAGCGAGAGGTATGGGCAAATGCTGTGTGGCCGGTGCAAGTGAAATTCGCATTGATAATGTAAATAAAATAATGAAGGTAAGGGATAAAAAATTTAGTGAAGGCGAATACATATCCCTTGACGGCAATGAAGGTGTTGTATATGAAGGCGAAATTAAGACACAAATGCCAAAGCTCCTGGGAAATTTTGCAGTTTTAATGGAATGGGCAGATGAATTTAGAAAATTAAAGATCAGAACAAATGCGGACACACACAAGGATGCGAGGCAGGCATTGGAATTTGGGGCAGAAGGCATCGGCCTTTGCAGGACTGAACATATGTTTTTCGAGAAATCCAGAATTTTTATCGTCAGACAGATGATATTATCAACTACATTAGGTGACAGGGAAAAGGCCCTAGCTAAATTGTTACCTATGCAGAGGGAGGATTTCGTGAGTATATTTAAGGAAATGAAGGAGCTACCGGTTACAGTCAGACTATTAGATCCGCCATTACATGAATTCTTACCTAATGAGGAAGAAGATATAATACAATTGGCTGAAGAAATGGAAATATCGAAGGAAAGATTATTAGACGTAATAAATAATTTACATGAAGTTAATCCTATGTTGGGACATAGAGGTTGTCGTCTGGCTATCACCTATCCTGAAATATATGCTATGCAAACAAGGGCGATATTAGAGGCTGCTATCGACGTCCATCAATCAACGGGACTTAAAATAGTTCCGGAAATAATGGTACCGTTAGTTGGAGAAGTCAGAGAACTTGAGTATGTAAAAGAAATAATAATAAATGTTGCGAGTATGGTATTTGAAGAAAACGATATGAGTATTCCATATCAGGTAGGAACGATGATAGAAATTCCGAGAGCCTGTATCACTGCTGACAAGATTGCTAAAGAAGCAGATTTTTTCTCCTTCGGAACCAATGACTTGACTCAAATGACATTTGGCTTTTCAAGGGACGATGCAGGTAAATTTATCAGGGAGTATGTAGATAAAAATATATTTGAAAAGGATCCTTTCCATAGAATAGACAGGGAGGGTGTTGGCGAGTTGATGCAAATGGCCGTAGATCTAGGAAAAACAGCAAAACCGGATATTCAGTTGGGCATTTGTGGCGAACATGGCGGTGAACCAAATTCAATAGAATTTTGTCATCTATTGGGCTTAGACTATGTTTCATGTTCACCGTATCGCGTACCTATTGCAAAATTGGCCGCTGCGCAGGCATCACTGCGCTATCCTCGTTAGTTGGCAATGTTCTACGATTAATAGGGGACATATACACGAAAAAAATAGATATACTGTAAAGGTTGGCGATTTGGTTCACCCGAAAAATTACCTCCTTTAACGGTGGTATAAAAATTATTATGGCCGGGATATGGTGCACTTATATTATAAGGGGACTGTATCCCGGTTTTTTAAATATTACACGAATCTATCGAGGGGTATGTTATGATGAACAGTGAAACCAGGGGGATGGGATTAGATGAATTACCCCGGCGTCACAAACTATATCAGGGTGGGGATGCGGATATATTTGTCTTATTGAATTAACGGAAATTATGCTATAATGAGTACAGTTATCAAACATTATTAGCGTTTTATAAATGGGGGACTAAACATGTATAGTCTGAGCGAACTGGAAGCAATTGTACAAAGGTGCAATAGATGTCCATTATCAAAAACCAGAACTAATGCGGTGTTTGGTGAAGGAAGCAAAGAAAACATTATCATGTTTATCGGAGAAGGTCCCGGATATCACGAGGATAAACAGGGCAGGCCTTTTGTAGGAAAAGCGGGAATATTATTTGATAAAATGCTGGCAGCTATCAATTTGACAAGGGCAGATGTATATATAACCAACATAGTTAAATGCAGACCTCCAAATAACAGAAATCCCTTAGAGGGGGAAAGTGAAAAGTGTATTGATTTTTTAAGATGGCAGGTAAAAATAGTGGATCCGGACATTATAATATGCTTGGGTGCTGTTGCGGCGAGAAATATAATTGAAAAAGACTTTAAGATTACAGAGAACAGAGGCATTTGGTATAAAAGGGGTAAATTTAATATAATGGCAACCTACCATCCGGCGGCAATTTTACGAGATAGTAATAAAAAAAGAGATGCCTGGGAGGATTTTAAATCGATAAGGGATATGTACATTGAATTATCCCAAAAATCCATGGAATAATCCTATAAAATTTAATTAAGAAGCGGGGCGCTATCCGTATTTTCAGGACAGGGCCTTGTTTTATTATTATTAACAAATCAGAATAGCACAGAATATGTTATAATAAATTCTAATAGTAAAACCGGGAATAATTTGTGCGGGTAATTGTACAGAAAAAAGGGGGAAAAGTTATGATTATAGGTACCATAAAAGAGAGAAAACAACATGAATATAGAGTTGGTATAACACCGGATAATGCTGCTGCGTATACTGCTGCAGGGCATTCCGTTTATGTTGAGACCGGTGCGGGGGACGGTGCAGGTTTCCCCGATGCGGATTATGTTGAGGCCGGGGCTAAAATACTGCCCACCATGGAAGAGGTATACGCTTCGATCGATATGATGGTAAAGGTGAAAGAACCGCTACCGGAAGAGTATAAACTTTTACGCCCGGGACTTATCCTTTATGCATACCTTCACTTGGCAGCGGATAAGCAACAGGCTGAAGCATTGGCAAAATCGAGAACGAGTGCAATCGCTTATGAAACCATGGTCGACAATGGCGGTTTGCCCTGTTTACGTCCGATGTCAGAGATTGCGGGACGCTTGTCTATCCAGGAAGGTGCAAAATATATTGAAAGTTCCTATGGTGGCCGTGGTATCTTGTTAGGTGGCGTTCCCGGTGTTGAACGCGGGGAGGTCGTTATTGTCGGTGGCGGAATTGCCGGCACATATGCGGCTAAGGCCTCTATTGGCATGGGTGCGCAAGTGACCGTGCTTGATATCAATCTCGCCAGGCTTCAATACCTTGATGACATTTTCGGAACAGGTGTCACCACACTCTATGCCTCGGAACGTAATATCCGCAGGGCTGTATCGAAAGCTGATCTAGTGGTTGGCACGGTACTTGTTCCCGGTAATGTTACACCAAAGGTCATTCGGCGTGAACATTTGAAATTTATGAAAAGCGGTGCGGTTATTGTTGACGTATCCATTGACCAAGGTGGTTGTTGTGAAACCTCAAAAATAACTTTTCATGATGATCCTGTTTTCATAGAGGAGGGCGTTGTTCATTATTGTGTCGGTAATATGCCCGGTGCGGTTCCCAGGACATCCACGGTAGCACTTACTAATGCTACCCTGGCTTATGGTTTGCAGATAGCTAATCTAGGATTTAAGGAAGCAGCAAAGAAAAATAAGGTTATCGCTACAGGTGTAAATTACTATAATGGCATGTGTACAAATATGAATGTGGCGAAGTCGTTGAATGTTGAATACCGTGACTTAATGAGTTTAATCTAAATAAATATAATAATTTACCGGGGGCGGCCCCTACCCCCGCTTCCCCAGTACTTTTATGGGGCTAAAGGTTGATTGCAGGTACGTTTGTTGCTATAGGGCACCTGAAGGCGGAATCCGCAGAATGTGAGATGTTTATGTTAGCGGTATGGGGGTGGTGCTGACCGAATTATCCTTCAAATCCACATACAATGACCCATCCGTGGCCAACGAAGCTAAAAATACGCTGGATATGTTGTTTATTCCCTGTTCCTTTAGTTTATTTTCTAGCCAGTCACGAGTGAGGTTATTATTTCGCAGATTTTCCGATATTATTTTCCCATTATTGACGATGACAGAGGGAAGGCCTTCGTATTGAGTTGGAACATTAACATCACCAGGTGTAAGGGGCCTGTGTTGAGACTTTTTGAGTACACTTATCTTGCCATCGATTTCCAACACAGCGAACTCCACCTCGCTCAGATTATAAATACCTTTGTTCCTCAAGGCTGCCAGTACTTCGGCAATATTATAGTGCATTTTTGTGATGTTTTTTTCTATTATTTTACCATTCTCAATAAAAACCACCGGTTTACCTTCGAGTAACTTACGAGCTGAGCGGCTTTTGATTGCGGTTCTATCGGCCAGTAAATCCAAGGCGATGATTGCCATGGGCGCCAGAAGAACTTCCGGATTTTGCTTCGGATCAGCGATATAGCTTGAAAGCAAGCCACCTATCATGTTCACCGTTAAGAAATCGAAATAGTTTAATTGTGAAATGGATTTACGCCCGGTGAGACGCAGAAGAACAAGAGCGAGAATAAAAGATTCAATAGAACGTTTCAATGCTGACAATATAACAACCTCCTTCCCTCGTTGATCCTGTTTCACCCGTTTTAATATAGGCCCTCAAAAAACATCTCCCTCTTTTCATCCTTTTCCTCCATTCTCGGGTTTGAATTTTATGAAGATACAATGGAAGCTGTAACTGAGATTGACCTCATTTCTTCCGATACTGCTACCGTGATTTTCTTGTTGAACTGTTGAAACTTGCCTCAGCAATAAGGTCTTCGACGTCCTCTTTAGCCCTTGCTATCATGAAACGGGCCTTTTCAATTAGCTCCGCCCCCTCCGATGCGGTGTTTCCGACCACGTTTAGAATTTTTTGTCTAAAATTGGGCAGGAGCATCCCCAAAAGCGCAACCGTTCCAATTCCATATAAAATCCCATTCCTCTGATCCTTCGTAGGTACATTAATCCATTCTTGTATAGCCCCTCCGCTGCGATTTCTGACTATCTGGCCGGGATGATGTGTCGCGTATTTCCCTTCTGACAAGGTACCTGTTACATTTTTGATATAGGGGCTCCTACCTTGTTGGATCCCTTCATGTATTGGTTCGTTGATCTCCTCCTGATAAACATCAAATATCTGATCATATTTTTGACTTGTACGGAGTTCATTTATTATTTCATTTTTAATTTCGTCCTTAAGAATTTGCGTAAAAATAGCAATATCATTTTCTGGGGGTTTATTATGATACAAGATGCTTCATCCTTTCCTGTAGTCCGTGTTTTTATAAATATTTCGTTTGGTCAAATCCCTCTACTTAGTAATCTACCTTAGTGTAAAAAATTATTCATATCTGCTATAAAAAGTAATAATATTTTTGGTCACAGATAAACAGTATAAAAATTTTAAGATTTACCATAATAAGCATAGGTAATGTAACTTTTAAATAGAGGAGGCTTTTTAATGAAAAATCCTTATACAAAACAAGCCCTTGCTGAAGATGTTAAAAGGGAAGTACTCGCGGAATTAAACCGGATCAGATTCCAAGAACAAAATTTTATTGACAGTATTAAAAGGGAGGTGCTTATGGAACTGGGCCAAAATCACCATGGACAATCAGCTTTTTCAAACAGAGATTTAGTTGAAGCAGTTAAAAAAGAGGTCCTGGCCAGTATTCAGGGCGGGCGACAACAATCTTATGTTTACGGTGGTTCCCATGATTTTAGCAGGGATCAGACTAGTTCCATCGAAGGGGAGGCGTTTACACAAACGAGGGGTGGAAGGGAAAATCAAGAAGAACCGCATGAGTCTGAACAAGGTGAAATGTCGGAACAGCACTATGGCAGACTTGACCCAAATTTAGTTCAGGCAGTAAAAAATAGTGTTATAGCCGAGATGAATTTGCATAGCTATAGATGATTTATGACAAAGGAGGAATTCTATTGTACTCAAATGAAGGGGCTCTAATCCAAGATGTAAAGAGGGAAGTACTGGCGGAATTACGGGATGGAGGGAATACCAATGTTCCCCGTCCTATCAGTCATCCTAACAATTCGGATCATATGGTTCAATGGCAAAGGGATGACTATGATCCCTTTGCCTCGAACCAAATGTACCAGACTATAAAAGAAAGTGTCAAAAATGAAATTTTAGCTGAAGCTGAAATGCAACAGGCCGATCGTTTAGCTCAAATGCACGGCGTAGATCGGGCTTTATCGGACCAAAGACTTCAACGAATGATAGACGCTCGTTACCGAACAATTGATAATATGAAGGAAGATATAAAAAAGGAACTTCAGACATTCCGTAAAATGGAAGCCCAAAGATCCGGTGATCCCCATGTAAGGGACATAGCCGGTACCCTGGCCAGGGAAGGCCAAAGACAAGGACTTTCCCTTGAACAAGTGATTGCAGGATTAGATCAAAAAACCGGCACGGGAACGGGTATAACAGGAAGATTTTCAAACATGATAAACACCGGACAGCGGAAGGGTTTTCTATATGGGGTGGGAGGCACCATACTGTTTAATTTCCTTTGGCCCATGATTCAAAACAACATGCGTTCCATTGCGGTGCGTTCCATGGAAGAAGGTATGTCTATGGTTGATCGGGCCAAAACTGCTGTAAGTGGCCAAAATCAACAGAACACGTCCACATCCACAGGTTTTGTAAATGTTGATCCCGGATCTGCATCTCAAGAGAACCAGTTCCAGGATGGAGATAATATGGAACAATGAGGGCACCGAATGATATAGATTTTCACTTGATACCGGGGCGGCTGAGGATAGGTGTTCCAAATTTATTAAATAATCAGGGACTTGCTGATTCGGTGGCCAGCCGCCTCTCACAATACCCCGGGGTTAAGGTAAGCTATGCAAATCCTGTTACAGGAAGGATTTTGGTTAAATTTGATCACCACAGAACAGATTTAGGGCGTTTATTATCATTAATATTCAGTGCCGATGGCAAAACCCCGCCAAAAGGCACTGTCCATTTACAGGGTAAAACCGTAGACAGGCGCTCCCCGACGCAACCTGCTGGGGCAAACACACAGGCGTCTCCTAACAGGCCATCGATACCTTGGCACGTTCTGGACAGTTCAAGGGTCCTTGCACTTACTCAAAGTTCTCTGAAAACAGGTTTATCCCGTCATACAGCGGAGGAACGTTTAAAAATTTTTGGCCCCAACGAATTAGGGGGGGAATCGGAAAATCCCTTCTGGCGGATTATCACGGAATCCTTAAAAGGTTTTATGACAAAACTCCTGCTGGTTGCGGGAGGTGTCTCCCTATTAGTCGGGGAAACAACAGATGCGGCGGTTATTGGTGCAATTGTTGTAATACAGGCAGTTGTAGAGGCTGCTCAGGGCTATCGGGCGGAAAAATCCCTGGATAAATTGAAGCAACTTTCTGACCCGCTTACCACTGTGTTAAGGGGGGGCGAGATTAAAAAAATCGCCAGCAGAGAACTGGTACCGGGAGATATTCTCCGTTTGAGCGCCGGGGACATGGTACCTGCAGACGCTAAGATAGCTTCAGCATCAAACTTATTGACTAATGAGGCCTGTCTGACGGGTGAATCAATTCCCGTGGCAAAGGACAGCCATATAAAAAGTGATTTTCGGACCCCAATCTCTGATCAATCCAATATGCTTTTTACAGGGACCGGTGTTATAGGGGGCCAGGTGACAGCCATAGTAGTGAACACCGGAATGCAGACTGAGCTTGGTAGGATTGCTTTGCTCTTAGGGGATGTCAAAAGCGGGAGGACGAATCTTCAGAGACAATTAGATTGTCTTGGTAAAAAAATCACCCAATTGGTGGCCGCATCTGTGGGCACAATTGCCATTATTCATCTGTTAAGGGGCCGTTCCATCTGGGAAGTTCTTCGTACAGGCATCAGCCTTGCAGTTGGTGCTGTGCCCGAAGGATTGCCTGCAGTGTTGACTGTAGCCTTGTCCACCGGAGTGCAAAGAATGGTAAAGCGTAATGCTATAGTAAGACACCTACCTGCTGTGGAGACCTTAGGTTCTACCACCGTAATCTGTTCGGATAAAACGGGGACTTTAACAAAAAATGAAATGACAGTAAAAGAAATGTATGTTGGCAACGCTTGTTTTGAAATTACCGGGGATGGCTATAAACCGGAAGGTGGAATATTTCATAAGGGACAAAACAATCCGGAAAACGGCAACTTGTTAGTGGAGGAGACCCTAAAAGCGGCATCTTTGTGTAATAATGCGGAGTTAAGACTTAACCCAAGAGGAAAATGGACAGTAATAGGGGACCCTACGGAGGGAGCCCTTCTTACTGCAGCAGCAAAAGCGGGTTTGTGGTGGCAAGACCTCAAAAACGAATTCCGTCGTCATCGAGAAGTGGCCTTTGATAGCAAACGTCGCACAATGACGGTAGTATGCCGGGAACCTGAAGGCGGATATGCCGTTTATGTAAAGGGCGCCCCGGATGCGGTGATAAATTATTGTTCCTCCGTAATCGATGGTACTGAAGAACAACCCTTAGACCCGGAAATTTGCGGCAGGATTTTGGCTGTTAATGACGAAATGGCAAGCAAGGCTCTTCGTGTTCTGGCAGTAGCCCATAAAAAACTGCCTCCCTCCACGGATTTAAATAAGGTGGATCTGGATTCAGGACTCATCTTTTACGGCTTGATTGGTATGTTAGATAGCCCTAGGGAGGGCGTGAGGGAAGCGATTCAGAAATGTTACGCCGCCGGCATTAAAGTTATCATGATCACGGGGGACCATAAAAAGACGGCAGAAGCAATTGCCACAAAATTGGGCATCTCCGAGCAGGGAAGGAGTATTACCGGTAAGGAATTGGAACAAATCCCCGATGAAGAGTTTGCAAAGCAAGTGGGAAATATTGTTGTTTGTTCCCGAACCACACCTGATCAAAAACTCAGAATTGTCCGTGCCCTGAAAAGTTGCGGACAAATTGTAGCCATGACAGGTGACGGGGTTAATGATGCCCCTGCCGTTAAAGAAGCCAATATCGGGATTGCCATGGGAGTTTCGGGGACGGATGTAACAAAAGAGGTTGCTGATATTACATTGAGCGATGATAATTTCGTAACCATCGTTAACGGTATTGAAGAGGGAAGAACAGTGAGCACGAATCTATCTAAATCTGTACGCTACATTCTTTCCGGCAGTGTTTGTCAACTCATAACAGTATTTACCACTGCGGCGTTAGGATTGCCCACACCCTTGCTGCCTTCACAGATTCTTTGGGTAAACCTTGTTACCGAAAGCCTTCCTGCCATGTCACTTTTGGCGGATCCTCCGGAGAAAAATTGTATGGGGCAACCCCCTATTAATGCTGAGGGGAGATTTTTGCCGGACAAAGGGAAAACAATATTACGAAAGGGCGTACTTTTTGGTCTCAATACCTTCAGCCTTTTCGCTTCCGGTCTAGTCCTGGGGAAATGGTCGTTGAATAAGGCCCGAACCATGGCCTTTTCACAAATGGTGGTTAACAGGGTGTTTAATTTGGTAAACGAACAAAAGACAAGAAGTACCAGCGCTCCTGATGTCGGGGGAAATCCACTTACCTTGCCCGCAGTCGCTGCAACAGTTTCCATGCTTGCAGCCACAATGTATTTACCTTTTATGGGACCCCTGTTTTCTACGGTACCCATAGGCCTAGAAGATTGGGCTCTTCTTATCGCTAATGCTTTTGTAACCGGTAAGGTTGATTTTTTCCTAGGGGCCGGGAGCAAGGAAAACCAAAACTTCAGGGCCATGCCCTTACCCGGCATAAATCAAGGGTGTCTCCCGAGTGGACAAAATTGATAAATATTTGTATTGGAGGGAAAAATGAACCGGGCCACATATAAAAACGTTAAGGGGAAAATGGCCAAGGCCTTAACCCTTATTAAAGAAGCCCTGGATATAAGTATATCCATGCTCAGAACCAACCAAGAAAATAATATTGCAATGCTTTGGGAGGAATTTATGAGGGAGATTATACTTTATATCAGACATAAATCAAGAGAAACAGGGATAAATTTCAGCAACTACATTTCAATGAGAAGAATCTTTTTTAAATAAATCAGGGAAGCATAGGGACAAAGTCGATGCTTCCCTTTCTAATTCAAATAATTAAAAACCTTCGGGATGGGTATAAATAAATTGCAAACGATAAAGGTTATGTGACAAGAAAGTATGTTCAATAAAAGAGGATTTTTTGAACTTTGAACGTATTATAATAAGAGGGCATTTAATCAATAATAAAGCATAATATAAACATTATTAAATAGCTATAATATAATAGAGAGGTTGGGGCCAATGGATTTGTCTATCAGGAATATTACAGAACAGGCAGAGGAATCTGTACTATCCCCTTTTGCCCAACTTAGTAAAAATACCAAGGGAAGAGCAAACCCTGAGCAGGAATGTGATATTCGTACAGCATACCAGAGGGACAGGGACAGGATAATTCATTGTCAATCCTTCAGAAGTTTAAAGGGAAAGACTCAGGTGTTTATTGTAAATGATTATCTCTTTAGGACGAGGTTGACCCATACATTAGAAGTTAACCAGATTGCCCGTACCGTGGCAAGAGCACTAAAATTAAACGAGGACCTGACAGAGGCCATAGCCATAGGACACGATCTCGGACATACGTGTTTCGGCCATGTGGGAGAATATGTGCTTAACAAGATAAATGGCAGGTTTAAACATAATGAGCAGAGCCTTAGGGTGGTAGATGTTTTAGAACGCGATAGAAGGGGGCTAAATTTGACGTTCGAGGTGAGGGATGGGATATTAAATCATACAGGACCTGACAAACCTGAAACACTGGAGGGGAAGCTTATAAGGCTGGTGGACCGCATAACTTATTTATGTCATGATGTCCAGGATAGTATAAATGCGGGTGTTTTCAAAATGGAGGATTTGCCGCCCATCGTATCGGAAAGATTGGGGAAAAGCCATAGCGAAAGGATTAACACATTTGTGGTTGATATGATAAATGTAACAAGAGATAAATTAAAAGATGAAATTGATGTTGACATTTATCAAAGTGAAAAAATTTCGGAAGCAATGAATATTTTGAGGGATTTCATGTTTAAAAACGTTTACTATGGGAAAGTATGTTCACAGGAGAAAAAGAAGGCGGAATTTATTGTAGAATCCTTATATACTTATTTTATAAATCATCCTGAAGAGATACCTTTAAAATATTATAACAGCATAAATGGGGAAAGTTTAGAAAGAAGCACAACCGACTTTATTGCGTCGTGTACAGATTCTTATGCTATCCAACTCTTTCATGACAAATTTATACCTTAATAACAAATATTTAGGCCTGCAAGGTAAATATTTTCAGTTATATTTTTTGGAGTTAAAGAAGGAATTAACAGTGTTAACGTCGAATGAGATATACCATATGTATATGTGAAGATGACAGAAACTACGACATTTAACAAATCATGTTGTAATAGAAATAGAGATAAAAAAACAAGAGGAAACATGGGGTATGGGTATTAATGGGTGATTGTAATGGGAAACTTTCTTTCCGAAGAGTTAATTAATGAAATAAAGGATGCAAATGAAATAATAGACGTAATTTCTCAATATATACAAGTTAAAAAGGTGGGTTCTTCTTATAAAGCATTGTGCCCTTTTCATAACGAAAAAACCCCCTCTTTTATTATTAATCAAGAAAAACAAATCTATAAATGTTTTGGATGCGGTGAAGGTGGGGATGTAATCAGTTTTATTATGAAAATGGAAAATTTGGATTTTATAGAATCTGTTAAATTGTTGGCCGGAAGGGCCAATATTGAAATTAATAGAACAGAATCATTGGAAAATATAAAAAGGCGACTCAAAGAAAAGAGCCTCTATTATGAAATCAACAGAAAAGCGGGGTTATATTTTTATGACAATTTGACTAAGCAGCCCAATCCTGCCCTAAAATATCTATCAGAGAGGGGAATTACTTCCAAAACATTGACAAGCTTTGGATTAGGTTATTCTATGGACAGCTGGGATAATTTAATGTTATATTTGCAAAAGGAGGGATATAATTTAGACGATATTCAAAAGTGTGGGTTAATACGTTCAAACAAATCGGACGGGTATTATGATTATTTCCGTAACAGGATAATGTTTCCGATATTTAATACAAAGGGGGATGTAACAGGATTTGGCGGAAGGGTAATCGACGACTCCATGCCCAAGTATCTGAATTCACCGGAAACATTAGTGTTTAACAAGAGTAATATACTTTATGGTTTGAATTTTGCTCGTAAAAATATCAGAAATGGGCAAATAATATTGGTTGAGGGATATATGGACGTTATAGCCTTGCACCAAGCAGATTTTAAAAATGCTGTGGCTTCCTTAGGTACTTCTTTAACCGAGTATCAAGGCCGACTGCTCAAAAAATATTGTGATGAAATTATAATATGTTTTGATGGTGACGAGGCGGGGACAAAAGCAACTATGAGAAACCTGGATATATTAAGTAAGGTGGATTGTCGATTCAGGATTATGGTTCTTCCGGATGATAGGGACCCGGACGATTTTATAAAACTTTATGGCAGGGATGAATTTCAGGAACATATCGACAAATCAATGAGTCTAATAGATTATAAGATATTTTTGACAAAAAACAAATATCCCGGGAATACTATAGAGGATAGAGTCGGACTGGCGAAAGAGGTATCGAACATTATAAAGGACATAAAAAGTCCGGTAGAAAGGGAAGCCTATATTGAAAAGATTGCAAATGAAACCGGCATTTCAAAGGAATCTATCAGGTTGGAGGTATTAGATAAGGTTAAGAGCACATTTGTTTATAAAAACAATCTTAAACGCGGTTCAGATTATAAGAGAAGTAACAATTATATAGAAATGGTACCGTTAGCTGAACAAAAGGGCCATATTATTGCAGAAAAACAGCTAATTAAGTTTATGATTACCGATAATAAATTGATAAAACATATATTAAACAACGTTTCGGCAGAGGATTTTTCAGTAACGGAACACCAAGAAATAGTGGCATATTTGGCTTCAAATATGGATAACATGAAGGATAAGGAGATAGAAAATCTTTTTCCGCATTTGGAGGAAAATATTAATAAAATATTATCAACCGATATTGAATATATTGATTTGAATAATACATTGGATAAATATATTGTAAATTTGAAAAAATATAAATTACTTTATAATATAAGGATATTGGAGGAAGAACAGCATAATATTGTTAATAGCTCAAATTTAACTGAGGAAGAGGTTGAAAGCAAGTTGTTGGATATAGGAATAAAAATAATGAAAAAGAATGCACAAATACAGAAGCTAAAAAGCTCGATGAAGGGAGGGTAACAGCATTGAGTAACATAAAGGATGTAAGAGATATAAAAAAGGAAAATATCAGAAAACTGGTGGAAAAGGGCAAAAAGAAAGGCGAAATCACTTATATAGAAATTATGGATGCTTTAGAAGAAATTGAATTGGATAAAGATCAAATAGATGAAATATATGATAATTTTGCTAATATGGGTATAGATATTGTAGGCGGTAAGGAAGATGATAGTGAGGAAGACGATGATGAAAAAATAGATAAAACAGAAGAAGAGCCTGTTGAGGATGATGCGAACCTGCTAAAAGGGGTTAACGTAGATGATCCGGTTAGAATGTATTTGAAGGAAATTGGGAAGGTCGCTTTGCTGACAGCAGAGGAGGAAGTTGATTTAGCAAAAAAAATGACCGAAGGCGACGAACAGGCCAAAAAGAAATTGGTTGAGGCAAATCTGAGGTTGGTTGTAAGCATTGCAAAAAGGTATGTGGGCAGGGGAATGTTGTTTTTAGATTTGATACAAGAGGGAAATTTAGGGCTCATTAAAGCCGTAGAAAAATTTGACTATACAAAAGGATTTAAATTCAGCACCTATGCTACCTGGTGGATACGTCAGGCAATTACGAGGGCAATAGCGGATCAAGCCCGTACAATCAGGATTCCGGTCCATATGGTGGAGACAATCAACAAATTGATTCGTGTGTCCAGGCAATTGTTACAGGAGCTGGGAAGGGATCCAAAACCTGAAGAGATAGCCATAGAGATGGATTTTTCCGAAGAAAAGGTACGTGAAATCCTAAAAATTGCTCAGGAACCTGTTTCCCTTGAAACACCCATTGGTGAAGAAGAAGACAGCCATTTGGGAGATTTTATCCCTGACGATGATGCGCCGGCACCGGCAGAGGCAGCGGCATTTTCATTACTAAAGGAACAACTGATAGAGGTGTTGGATACACTGACACCCAGGGAGCAGAAAGTACTGAGGTTACGTTTTGGGCTCGACGATGGCAGAGCCAGAACCCTGGAAGAAGTGGGCAAAAAGTTTGAAGTAACAAGGGAACGGATAAGACAGATTGAGGCTAAAGCATTGAGGAAACTCAGACACCCAAGCAGGAGTAAGAAACTGAAGGATTACTTGGAATAAAAATTTATCCGATGCTGTTGCATTGATATTTTCTTAAATAGTAAAAGATAGATTCGCGAAATGCGAATCTATTTTTAATAATCTGGCAATAAAAATACTGTACAATAATATAAACGTATTTGGATATTCGGTTAACGTTTTCTGCGGATATAATTAATTTTGTTTTGAAGTTCTTCATCAGACTCCTGCCTGTCTAGTTGGTCCTGTAAAATATGCATTACCTGGTCGGCTTCCTCTTCCCATTCCTGGGTTGTACCTCCCCAGGTAAAGCCTATCATTTCCCTTGGGGGTGTAACCTTTTTAGGTCTTTTTTCAGTATTTGGCATGGGTTATCTCCTTTTTTGTTGTCATTGCCATGAAAACCGTAGGGGTGGACGACTCTGTCCACCCTGGGCAGACAGAGTCGTCTGCCCCTGCCGGAGAATAACATTTTTATTTCTGTTTTTTCACGGCAATTTGATATTATATATAGTTTGAGGAAATTAGTTTTAAAATATTACGGTATATTTTACAAGAACAGACCGGGAGGTGAATCTGAAGTTGGGTATAAAATTAACTGCCAGGTTGCAAAAAATAGCGGATCAGGTTACAGCGGGCCATAGCGTTGCAGACATAGGAACAGATCATGGATATATTCCAATATATCTGTTAAAAAACAAAATAAGTCCTTTTGCAATAGCAGGAGACATAAATGAGTCTCCCCTAAAATGTGCCGAAGACAATATTGCGGACAACAATCTTCTAGATAGTATAGAAACCAGGTTAGGGAGCGGACTTTCAATCTTAAAACCGAAAGAGGTAGACACCGCTATTATCGCGGGTATGGGTGGGCTATTAATCAGTGAATTGTTGGATAATTCGAAAGAGATAGCGCAAAACCTTAAGACCTTAATACTTCAACCCATGCAGGCCCGGCCGGAATTAAGAAAATACCTGGTAAGCAATAATTTTGTTATAGAAAAAGATATACTGGTCAAAGAAGACCGTCACATTTACGAAATTATAGTGGCCAAACCGGGAGAACAGGAAGTATCGGACCCGATTTATTATGAAATTGGATTCCATATAAACAGCAATCCGAAACCGTTGGCTATAGAGTTTATTGATAGAAAAATAAAAATAACAAAGGAAATTATACAGAATATCAGCGAAAATGCTTCGGAATCTTCGATTAAAAAGTTAAAAGAAATGAACAGTAAATTAAAAAGACTTGAGGAGGTGCGTTTATGCCTGTAACGGTAAAATCAATAACCGATATCATAGAAGACCTAGCCCCTTTAAACTATGCATGTAAATGGGACAACGTCGGGCTGCAGTTAGGATACGGGGAAGATATTGTAAACAGAATTTTGACAACATTAGAAATAACGGATGCTATTTTAAATGAAGCAATAGAAAAGGACGTTGATATGATTGTCACCCATCATCCGTTGATTTTCTCCCCGCTAAAGAGTATCACAAAAGATGATATAAAAGGAAAAATTATTTATAAAGCAATTCAAAACAATATAGCTGTTTATGCTGCGCATACGAACATGGATATTGCACCGGGCGGGCTGAATGATTATATTGCAGCACAACTGGACATGCAAAATACCGAAGTTCTGGATATAGCGGAAAGAATCCCATATTATAAACTTGTGGTTTTTGTGCCCTTGGGCCATGAAGAAAAAGTTGCGGAGGCTATCAGTGCTGCAGGTGCCGGACATATAGGTAATTATAGCCATTGTACCTTTAGAACCGGCGGTGTAGGCACATTTAAACCGTTGGAAGGCACAAATCCTTTTATAGGTGTGCAAGGGCGATTAGAGCAGGTAGAAGAGGTTAGACTGGAAACCATAGTTCCTGAAGAAAAGCTTGCAAGAACAACACAAGCCATGATAAAATCACATCCATACGAGGAAGTAGCCTATGATATTTATCCACTGATGAACGAAGGACGGGCTATAGGTGTCGGCAGATTTGGAGAATTAGACGAACCGAAAATTTTAAAGGATTTAGCGGAAGAAATTAAACGTCGGATGGATATACAGTATGTCAGAATAGCGGGAAGCCCGGAGACGATTATTGAAAAGGTGGCTGTTATCAACGGAAGCGGTGCGGATTTGATTCAAACAGCACTGCATAAAGGGTGTCAATGCGTGATTACCGGGGATGTAAAGTATCACGATGCCCAAGATGCTGTCTCCCAAGCAATAAATGTGATAGATATTGGGCATTATCATAGTGAAAAGATTTTTGCACATTTTATGGCGGTATATCTGAAAGAAAAAATAAACGAAAGGGGACTTGACATAGATATAATGGAATCGTCTACAAACATAGACCCGTTTCAAATTATATAACATCAGGTGTCATTGCCATGAAAACACCATATTTTTGTTATCCCGAGACGGGCAGAACAGGTTTGACCTTCGAGGGATCTTTTGCGGCATTACAGGTTTTCGATTTACGGTACAGCAGAATAATTCAAAATCCGGTGTAGGGCGACCTATAATCGCCCTGAAGTGATTATCAACAGAGAACTTAAAAACGAAAAGGGTGATAAATTTGACAGAAGCAATAATGTATACGGACGGAGGGGCTAGGAATAATCCCGGTATGGCGGGGATAGGCATAGTTATAGAAGATAAAGATGGAAATACAATAAAAGAGATCAGTCAATATATAGGGGAGCAAACAAACAATGTAGCCGAATATAAAGCCTTCAGCCGCGGGTTGGAAGCAGCGTTGGATTTAGGAATAAAAAAAATTACTTGCTATTTAGATAGCCAGCTGATAGTAAAGCAAGTTAAAGGAGAATACAAAGTAAAAAACGAGCGGATTATCCCCATGCATAACATGATTATGCCTTTAATCAAAAAATTTGACAGCTTTGAAATTGTACATGTAAAAAGGGAACTAAATAAAAGAGCCGATAAGTTGGTTAATGAAGCAATAGATAATCAATGAAATAAACACCTGTATTTTTTGCATGATTAAAACGAAAGCCGGACATTTTTGTTATCCGACTTCTACACCTAATTTTTATATATCTAATTCTTACATACCTGATTACCCAGTTTTTTACTTTTGACATTTAACGAAAAACATGATAAAATATAAATCTGATGAAAAAGATAATATAGTGAGTAAGCCAGATGATCGCGTGTTATCAACACGAGGAAAGTCCGGGCTCCACAGGGTAGGGCGCTGGATAACACCCAGTAGGGGCAACCCTAAGGATAGTGCAACAGAGAGAGACCGCCCGACATTCAATTTTAACATTCTATTAAAAAATGGGTTGTTAAAATTGAATGTCGGGTAAGGCTGGAAAGGTGAGGTAAGAGCTCACCAGGGATTAGGCGACTAATCTGCTATGTAAACCCCGTCCGGAGCAAGACCAAGCAGGGATAAAAAAGGCGGCTACCCGTCGCTTCCCGTAGGTAGGTCGCTTGAGCCGATTGGTAACAATCGGTCTAGATAGATGATCATCAAAAACAGAACCCGGCTTATAGGCTTAGTCACTTATTTAAAAATCAACATTTTTTGTTGGTTTTTTTATTTTTTGTTATCGGATTACAGCACATCGGTTTGCGGTAAACTGTATATTTGGAAACACCTTTTATAATTTTAAATTCCTTTTAGATAAAAATTATCGGGTTCATTTGTTTATATGCAGCTGAGGTAGGTGAAAAGTGCCGGATGAATTAAAGTTGTTTTTATGTTATTATTAATCAACAATGGATATATACCTTAAAAGGGAATACAACAAATCAGAAAACGGGGTGGTTTTATGTTGGAGGAATTCAAGAAATTTGCATTGAAAGGAAATGTACTGGATTTAGCGGTAGGTGTTATTATAGGAGGGGCCTTCGGTAAGATTGTGACGTCCTTGGTAAACGACGTCATTATGCCTATTATAGGACTTATAGTAGGGAAGGTCAATTTTACCGCACTCGAGTATGTTATAAGCACCAAGGGAAATGAGCCGATAATAGTAAGATACGGAGAATTTATACAATCTGCAATCGACTTTCTGATTATTGCATTTTCAATATTCATGTTTATAAAATTTATCGGCTCCTTCAAGAAAAAAGAGTTAGAAGTTCCTGAGAAGCCACCGGAACCGACAAAGGAAGAGCTTTTACTTGGGGAAATAAGGGACATTTTAAAACAAGGCAAGGAAGCCTAATGTTAATTTTAAGTTACCTTTAATTGTTTGCGTCTGACTATGTATAATCAATTATTATAGGAAACAATAATTTTGAAAACCTAGGGGGTTGTGGCTATGGCCAAAAAGATTTTGTTAATTACTATACTTATTGCGTTGATTATTAATGTTGTTGCATGTGTAACAGACACAGACAACAAAGATACCTCACGGGACGAAAATAATAGTAACATTGCAGAAAAGAAAAATGGTAAAAAAGACAGTGAAAAGAACAATACCGAAATAGAGTATGAGTTGACGGAAGAAGGTATAATAAAACCGGAATTTGCTGAGATGATAATTGGGGAAATTTCAAATGAATTGATCGAGGCGATAAGCATTAAGGATTTCGAAACAGTATCGGAATTTGTCCATCCCGTCAAGGGTGTGAGATTTACACCATACACTTATGTTTCATTGGACAATGATATTGTTTTTAACCGGGTGGAGATAGAAAATTTTTTCGCTGACCAAAATGTTTACATCTGGGGGATTTATGATGGTATAGGTGATGATATTTCATTAACCCCAAGCCGGTATTATGAAAAATTTATTTATACGGAGGATTTTAAAAATGCTGAAGCGATAGGGTATAATGAAGTATTAAGTATGGGTAATATGATTGAAAATCAATTTGAGGTTTATGACAATGCCATTGTGGTGGAATATTATTTTTCAGGATTCAATCCCGATTATGCGGGAATGGATTGGCGAAGTCTCAGATTGGTATTTCAACAATATCAGAACGATTGGAAATTAGTCGGAATTATTCATAATCAATGGACAATATAATAAAATTTTACCTATGGATGGCCCTTTATAGAATTTAAAAATAATAGTGGATTTATTTACTTCATGGAGATGATTGCATGTTTTTTATTTTTGGAATATCGTCCACAAAAGATAAATTAGATTTTAATCAAAAGATGATCTGCCCGAATTGTGGCAGGTATGGACGTTATGAAGCTTTTGTGGAATATACGTATTTTAGTTTGTTTTTTATACCTATCTTGAAATGGAACAAAAAATATTACATCAGGAGCAGTTGTTGTGGCAGTATCTATTCAATCAGCAATAATATCGGCGACAAAATATCCCGGGATGAAAATGTAAGTTTGACAGAGCGCGATTTAAAATTAGTTCGGAAGGGGCGCGTTACCAAGCGATGCGTGAACTGCAATTCTGAAATAGACGATGATTTTCAATATTGCCCTAAATGTGGAGCAGTTCTTAAATAGCTTTTTCTTGAGATGATAGGCCGGTTTGTTCCAGGGTATCCAAAAAGTTTTTAAGTATTTTAGCAGTAGCCCCACATATGATATTATCTTTATATTTATAAAAATAGGATGGGCATATACCTACCTTCCAGCTATATGCCTCTTCTTTTTGTATCAAATGAAACGGAAAACTCTGAGGGGGTGTTAGGTTGATTGCCATATCGCTTAACAGGGGTGTTTGATTTAGAAGTTCGTCAATTGGAACAGTGAATATAGAGGCAACTTCATGTTTGTTAAATTTAATGGAATCAAAATTTACATTATTCAGAATTCCACAAAAAGAATATATAGTCATATTGGACGGGGTAACCGAACAAGCCAGTTTGCCTATAATTTCGATGTTATCTCTACATATGTTTAATTCTTCGACAGTTTCACGTATAGCACAATCCAAAGCGCTTTCATTCTTTTCAATTTTGCCGCCCGGAAAGCATATTTCACCGGGTTGGTTGTTGAGAGACAGGGCTCTGATTTCAAAAAGAATATGCAGTTTATTATCTATTTTGATTATGGGAACAACAACTGCAGATTCGCGGATAGGATCCAAATTTGAGAATTGTTTGTTTCTGAATGCTTCCCTGATTGATGAAATATTCATATCGCATAAGGCCCCCTTAATCGGTTGATACTAATTCCATTATACCATGTTATTTTTAAAATACAGTCAGATAATTATAGAAGTGCAGAATGTCGGCAAATTTTTAATATGTCTATTCGGTGAAGGATTGTAACTATGTTATAATTAATAAGATTTACGATGTACATAACTTTTTTAAATTAAAAAATCGAAAGGATGATCATATGTATAATGGTATTGAAGAAATACTGTTTACGGAAGAAGAAATCCGCCAAAAGGTGCAAGACTTAGGCAAACAAATATCACAAGATTATGATAAAAATGACGAGATAGTTGCAGTTGGTGTGCTTAAAGGGGCAAGTATCTTTATGGCGGACTTGATACGCCAAATTGATATGCCTGTCTATATTGATTTTATGGCTGTTTCCAGTTATGGATATTCCACGGAAAGTTCCGGTATAGTCAGAATACTGAAGGATCTGGACTTGGAAATCGAAGGGAAACATGTATTAATAGTGGAGGATATCATAGATACGGGGCTTACATTGAGATATTTGACAGACAATTTAAAATCGAGGAATGTTAAAAGTTTAAAAATATGTACATTGCTGGACAAGCCCGAAAGAAGGAAATGCGAGTTGGATATTGACTATACAGGATTTAAAATCCCGGATAAATTTGTTGTAGGTTATGGTATTGATTATGCCGAGAAATACAGGAACCTGCCATATATAGCTGTGGTAAAAGGATAATTAGAATGAGGTAATTATTATATTTGCACCCTTTGATTGTATAAAAACACAAATAATAATTAATACTATAATTAACTTATATTTTGGGAGGTAACAACAGTTGCTGAATATATGTACAATTTTAGACAAACATATAAAAATTAATGGACAGCATATACAAATTTTGATATACTGACATCAGAGGTGAAATATATGGAAAAAATGATCAGTATATCAAAAGCAAGCAAAATATTAGGGGTGGATATAAGAACCCTTCAAAGATGGGA